>Ga0208683_100020_pt1 | contig 94125 bp, 118 predicted proteins | sample BED_Mat_host_9_1_FD_187141 | JGI IMG/M metagenome (GOLD analysis project Ga0208683, IMG submission 187141) | Extremophilic microbial mat communities from Yellowstone National Park, USA - BED_Mat_host_9_15 (SPAdes) (version 3) | ecosystem: Environmental > Aquatic > Thermal springs > Hot (42-90C)... | reverse complement strand
TGTATATTATAATAACAATAATGTATATTCAAATAGTAATGTAAATACAAATTATTATTCATTTAATTTAAATTTACCATATTCAAATAATGGAAATATAACTGTATGTTCTACATTAACAAATGGACAATCTAATTGTGCAACAGAAATATTTAATTTAAATGTAACTCAGACATATATTTATTATGGTATAATTCAATTAAAAGCATATGTTCAACCAATTAATATAAATACTACATATGGACCAATTGGAAATAATTTAGAATTTAGTTTAGATTATCCGGAATATATTTTAACATTAAATATAACAAATATAGGAAATATAACATTAAATAATGTTAGTACAAATATATTACAGTTTGGAAATGTACCAGAAATATTATATAATCAAATCCCAATAGAATCATTAAATAATATAAATATAGATCAATTACAACCAAATCAATCATATATATTACAATTTAGTGTAGTACCATTATATATCGGATCTTCTTCATTATTACTTAATTTCAATGTAAATGGACAAAATATTGGAAATGCACAATATAATTTAGTTGTAAATGGACCTTCAAATAAATCTTCATTGGTTGTATCAGAAAATATTAATTATATATTAATACTAGCAGGAATAATTGGATCAATAATATTCTTAATCTAGAAAAATATTAAAATTTTTTAGTTATATTTTTTAGATGGACTTAAATGAAAAAATAAAATTCTTTATTAATAAAGGATTCTTCTATGAATCTCAAAGTATATATGGAAGTAGATCTGGATTTTATGATTATGGATCTTTAGGTACATTATTAAAAAGAAGATTTGAAAATTTATGGAGAATATATTTTGGAAAATTGTTTGATAATATATATGAAATACAGCCTTCAGAAATAATGCATAAAAATACATTTATTGCATCAAAACATTTAGAATTATTTAATGATCCAATTGTTGAATGTAAGAATGGACATAGATTTAGGGCAGATAAACTGATTGAGGAGAAATTAAATATTAAGGCTGAAAGTTTAACAATTGAAGAAATGAATAAAATATTTTATGAAGAAAGGGTTGTTTGTTCCGAATGTGGATCAAAATTATCAAATGTTAAATTATTCAATTTAATGTTTCCAATATATGTAGGACCTGTATATGATCTATTCTTAATTTTAGAAGAATTAAAAAGAAAATATGGTTTTTTAATAAAAAAATATAGAAAAATAAATGGAAAAGAACTAAATTATATAATAAAAAATTATTTGAAAAATAAAAATTTATATTTAATAAATTTAAATAATGAAAAATATATATTTGATGAAAATAAAGAAATAATAATAAAGATTATAGATAATGAATATTATATTTATTCAGAAAATATTGAAATAAAAGAAGAAAATGAAAATTATTTAGAAATATTAAATAATGCTGAAGAAATAAAAGTAGATTTTAATATAAATGAATTATATAATTTAATAAAAGATTATATTGAATTAAAGAATAATGAAATGTTTTTAAGACCAGAAACTGCACAGGGTCCATATGTAAATTTCCCAATTGAAATAATAATTAATAGATATAGATTACCTTTAGGATTATATGTGATTGGAAAAGCATTTAGGAATGAAATATCCCCAAGAAATGCATTATTAAGAATGAGGGAATTTACACAAGCAGAATTACAAATTTTCTTTGATTATTATAATAATCCATTTGAAAATGAATTTAAATTCTATAAAGATAAATATATTAATGTATTATTAGTAAAAGATAGGGATAAGAAATTGCCATATATTGAAAAAAGTTTGGAAGAAATATATAATGAAACAAAAATAGATAAATTTTATTTATATTTCTTGTATAAAGTATTTGAATTTTATATAAATATATTAAAAATTCCAAAGGAAAGGATGAGATTTTATCAATTAGCAGATAATGAAAAATCTTTCTATAATATGTATCATTTTGATATAGAAATATATTTAGATGAAATTGGATGGACTGAAGTTGGAGGAATTCATTTTAGAGTATTAAGATTTAATAGGGATATAATTAATAAGTTTGATGAAGAAATAAAAAAAGATGTTGAAAATTTATTTATTGGGGATGAAATATATATTGGATATGATCTATGGAATCATTTTATATTATCAAAAGATAGAAGATTTATATTAACAAGACCAAATGGATCAAAATTTATACCAGTTGAATTAGAATTATCCTTTGGAGTTGATAGAAATATATTTTCATTATTATTAATTAATTATGATGGAAGAATATTAAAATTACCAGATTATTTATCCCCAATTCAAATTACAGTATTTCCATTATTAGAAAATAATGAAAATATGGTAAAAGTAGCAAAGGAAATATATAATAAATTAAGAAAAAGATTTGATGTATATTATGATGAATCTGGAAGGATTGGTATAAGATATAAAAGACAGGATGAAATTGGAACATATTATTGTATTACAGTAGATGATCAAACATTAAAAGATAATACAGTTACAATAAGATTTAGGGATACAAAAGAGCAAATAAGGGTAAATATAAACGATTTGGAAAAATTCTTCGAAGAAAGATTTGATATCTGGAAAATTTTATAATATTCATCATGAAAAGGTAGTTATTAAATAAATATAAAGTTCCATGAAATTATAAAGAATATGAAGAAAGTTGCTTTTATATCTCAAGAATTTGCAATTGATAAATTACCAACATATGCCGGGGGACTTGGAATTTTAGCTGGAGATCTGTTTTATTCATCAAATGATTTAAAATATCCAATATATGGTGTAACATTTGTAAATAAAAGTGGATATGGAAAATATGAAATAAAAAATAGGGAAATAATATATGAAGAAGAAAATTATGATCCATTGGAATATTTTTTAGAAATAGAAGATAAATTCCATATAGATTTGAAAGATAAAAGGATATATTTTAAAGTATGGCAATATCCATTATCTCATTCAAAATTATTCTTATTTGATACAGATTTACAAGAAAATGATCCAAGTATAAGAAAACTGACTGGAAGATTATATTATGAAGAAAATGAGGAAGAAAAATTATTAAAGGATTTATTATTGGGATTGGGTGTATTGGAATTCTTTGAAAATTATGGAATAGAAATTGATAAATATCATTTAAATGAATCAAATGGTGGGTTTTTAGCAGTAGAATTATATAAAAGATATAGGAATATAAATAAGGTAAAAGAAAAGGTTATATTTACTACTCATTCAATTATTGCAGGTCATGATTCATTTGATTATAATTTAGTAGAAAAATATTACGATATTCCTGGAGAAATAAGAAATATATCTCCAAATAGATTATCATTAACAAAAATATTATTTGAATTATCTGGATTTGTAAATGCAGTATCATATAAACATAAAATAGTTACTGAAAGCTCATATAATAAAAAGTTAGATTATATAACAAACGGGGTATATCATTTAAGATGGATAAATAAAAAGATTGAATATTTATATGATACATATTTAAATGGATGGAAAAATGAACCTGGAAAATTTGCATATGCACAATCTATAAATAGGAAAGAATTTATAAAAGTAAAAAATATTGTAAGAAAAGATTTAATAGATTATATAAATGTAAATTCATATTCAAACAAAGAATTTAGAGAAGATAGAATGTTAATTTCTGTAAAAAGAAGGTTAACTGAATATAAAAGGTTTCATATTTTATTATGGAGATTGGAAAGATTTGAAGAATTGGATAAAAAATATAAAATACAATTTTTATTATCTGGTTCATTCCATCCAAAAGATGAATTTGTAAAAAATACAATAAGATGGATTTTAGATATTATGTCAGCATTAAATACGCCAATTGGATTAATATTAAATAGAGGATATGAGCAAGAAAGGACAATTTTAGCAGGTTCAGATCTATTTTTACATATTCCAAGACCACCATTTGAAGCTTCAGGTACTTCTTGGATGAGGGCTGCATTAAATGGTACTCCTACATTATTTTCAAGGGATGGATCACCTTTAGAAATAATAATTGATGATTATAATGGATGGTTATTTGGAGAAAATAATTATGATATAAATAAAAATACTGATGATAAAGATGTAGAAGATTTCTATAGTAAGTTAGATTATGTATTAAATATTTTTAGAAATAATTATGATAAATATATAGATGTATCATTAAATGCAATAAGAACAATAGGTCCAATATTTAATACTTATAGATGTTTTGAAGAATATATTAGTAAAGCATATGGATGACGAAAAAAGTATACTGAAAGGTGATGAATTTTACCCATTCTGACTATTTTCCAAAAAAAGATAATATATTTTTTTGACTACCTTTCTTATATGCATTCTTTAATTCTTCAATAGCTTTATTTACTCTATCCTCTGAAAAATCATGTTCATCAATCAATATTTTTCTTATCTTTTCCTCATCAACTTCTCCAAATTTTATGTCTTCTCTATTTATTTCAATTACTGGCGGATCTTCAAAGAATTCTTCAAGTTCTTTCCATGAAATTTCTTTATAATATTTCTCCCATCCAACATATTTAAACAATCTTTCAGGATCATTATTATTTTTTACAAGTTCATATGCAGTTTTTACTCCAATTCCCGGAATTCCATCAGGATTATAATCTGTTCCAACAATTAGAGCAAACCATATTAATTTTTTATAATCTAACTTTAAATAATTTAATATATCATTTAATTCAACAACTTCTGGATTTATTTCAACTTCTACCCCCCTTACTTTTCTCTTTCCACTTATTGTTAAATTTCTTACAACTCTTAATCCTCCAAATAATAATGAATCATAATCTTGTGATCCAACATAATCTGCAATTCCTTTTTTAACTAAATATGCAGCCTGTGCTTCCCCTTCAGAAGGTGCTTGTACATATGGAATTCCCATTGCCTCTAATAATTCTTTTGATTCATCTACCATATTAAATTCTAATTTTGATGTAAATTCTGCATACTTTTTTAAATCTCCTCTTATACCCATTTCAATTGCCTTCTTATATTTTTCTTCCATCTTCTTTCTCTGTTCCTCTCTTAATTCTTGTTCCTTTTTCTTAAATTCAGGATGTTTACCATCAAATACATAAATTACTTTTATTCCATATTCAATCAAGTTCTTTGTTCTATAAAATAAACCTGATAAATGTGAAGTAATCCTTCCTTTTGAATCTTTTAATGGTGTACCATCAAGTTGCCTTATTGCAGCTAAGAATTGATATAAAGCGTTAAATGCATCTAATGCAACAACCTTTCCAGATAAATATGAAAAATCAACCCCCTTTATTACAGGTTTTATTAGTTCCCTTATTTCTGCTAAACCCATTTAAATAACTTATTTTATAATATTTTAAATTTAATTATTATTTTTTAAATATTTTTCTATAAATTCTTTTACTAGAATTGCATTACCTTTTTATTAAATCCATATAAAAAGTTAGAAATTTATATATTTCAGTTGAATTAAATAAAAAAGCATTATCTTTCATATCTTGTTTCTTTAACTAATCTTGTGAATTCTTCTGGAGTAACATTTTTCATTAATTCGCTTAACTTTTCAGCTAATTTTTTTATTTTTTCTCTTCTTCTTTTTTCTATTTCTTCCTTTAAATTTCTTTCCATAATATATTTTATAATATTTTCAATTCTTATAATTTATCTTTTAACTTAAAATAATATTTTGTTAATATAAACTAGGCTTATCTCCAAAAACAGTTAACGCAAGATTATATGCATTATTCAGGGAATTATTAAGGAAAAAAGATCTTAAAGAAGAAAAATAAAATCAATAGAATTAATAAATAATTTTATAAAAGAAATGGGGTGGAAACCTTATGAACTAAAATAACTAATACAATAAAATATTTTTCAATAAAATTCTATTCAACAGTAATAATTAGCCTTTTATTATTTTTACCTTTATTTTCTCTTCCAATAATTTTTATTTTTTCAACTTCTTTTGTAGATTTTACATGCGTCCCTCCATCTAATTGTATATCCATATCTCCAATACCAACTACTCTTAAAACATCATATTTTTCATATCTTTTTTCATCCATTAATCTTTTTAATTGTGGTATCTTTTCAAGCTCTTCCTTATTTATAAATTTTGCATATACTGGCAAATCTTTATTAACAATTTCATTTGCTTTTTCTTCAATCTTTTTTATTAATTCATCATCTAACTTATCTAAATCAAAATCTATTCTTGCTTTATCCTCATATATTTGGCTACCAGTAATTTTTATATTACCAAACATATTATTTAATACTGCAGACAATATATGCAAAGCTGTATGTAATCTCATTAATTTATATCTTCTCTCCCAGTCTATTTTTCCTTTAGCAATATCACCAACTTTAAAATTTGGTTCTTTTTCTAGTAAGTGTACAATATTTCCTCTATCATCATAATATGTATCTATTACTTTTATTCCATTTATTTCCCCAGTATCTCCTGGTTGACCTCCACTTCTTGCATAAAATACTGTTCTATCTAAAATGACTTCTCTTCCCCTAATTTCAATAACTTTTCCTTCGAATTCCTTTAAATATTGATCTTGCCAGAAAAGTTTCTCTGTCATAGAAAATAATATGATGATATTTTTATTAAGGTTGTAATAATTTTAGTATATGTGAAGAAATAAGAATAAAAGTAGATAATGTAATGAGGTATTTAGGTTACAAAAGATTATCATAAAGGTAAATGTATAGAAAAAGGAAAAGAAAAGAATATATTACCAAAATATTTGTATAAATTTATTAAATCAGAAATTTCAAAACAATCCGAAGCTTATTTTATAGAATAATCTATTAACATTTTTTAATATAAATATCTGGACCCGCCGGGATTTGAACCCGGGACCTCTGGCTAGCGAGGCCAGAATCCTACCACTAGACTACGGGCCCAAAATATAATTATTAAAAAATTATATAGTTAATAAAATTTGCAAAAGTGCAAGCACATCTAAAACAACAATACTCCCAGCCGCAAATTTTACATATTCATTGCTAAAAAAAGACGGATTCCATAATAAATATAGTTCTATCAGTGTACCTATAATTATAAATATGCTCGCTAGCATCTTGCTTTCCATGTACCATAGTATATAACCCGGGAAATATAAGCTAATGCTTATCAAATATGATTTATAAAGATTATAAAAAATTTATATTATCAATTTTCCTTTTCCTGGAGATCCTACAGATTTAGCAATTTCTTCCCATTTTTCTCCAAAGTTTTGTTTATATAGTTCTATTATTTCACTTGTTAATAAATTATCCTTTTTTAATTTCCAGTATGATACTGGTATTTTATTTTTTAGCATTTCCTTTATTAAATCTTCAGTTTTTATTCCTTTATTTATATTTAATACTTTATCCGTAGGTTCCAAATGTTTTATATTTACTCTTCTCCTTCTTATATCCCCATCTACTAATACAAAATTATTATCAATTACATCAATTACTACACAATATCTCCCAGCCTCCCTTCCCTTTAATTTTATACATACTCTACCTATGTCTAGTAACATCTTTATTGATTAGAATTTAATATTTTTATTTTTTCCCTTACCTTCTCCTTTAATAAATTTTCTAAGCATTTATGACATAGATACCCTCCATACTTTTTGCTAACCCTTTTTTGTGATAGATTTAATCTCCTATATCTTGAAGGATGCAATGACGGCAATCCTTGCAATTTTCTTCCACATATTGCACATCTTGGTATATTTCCCTTCTTTAATTTTACAATTATAGATATTCTACCAGATGGTGTTTTTCTAATTAAATATGTCTTAGCCATTTTTATTATCTATTTTAGATTTTTTTATAAATCTTGAGTAAATAATATTAAATATTAATAAAGAAATCTGAGCTAGAATATATAATATTATATATAGAAGTAAGGGATTTAGCCAATTTATATTTATTATTGGTAATCTAAATGGTAATGTATTTGTTATAACATTTACAGATAATAATTTTGGTTTATATGTTTCATTTAAACTTATTATATTGTAATTTGCATGATAAAAACCCAGAAAACTATTATTATAATATATAGCAAAATCTTGATTATATAATATTGGATTTGTTATTAATAAATTTGTTGTATTATTTATATTTGCAATATAAAATCCAGATTGAAATCCAAAAATAATAAAAATTAATATAATAATTCCAAATATAGTAACAATCATTGTATGTTTCATTATCTTTGAATATATTTTTGTAAGCTCACCCATAATATCATTTAATTCTTCTAGTTTTCCAGATTTAAAACTTTCAATATATTTTTTCTGTATTTCTTGTAATTTCTTCTGATGTTCCCTTATTCCAGTCTTTTTTTCAATTACTTTTATTAATATATTTACCAATATAACCAAAAGTAGTACATAGAAGAATATTAGATCTATCATTTTAGATATTTTCCAATTAATGGTATTAAATATAATGCATCTACCCTCTTCAAATCATTATATATCTGTCCAGCTATTACTATTAATAATAATATGCTTACCCCAGATACTGCAGAACTTAATATATCGCCCAAAGATGCTAGTAGTCCCATTAAAAATCCAGATAAATATCCTATGGGATCTATATATTTTCTTAACATATCTTCCACAATTCTTGGATCTCTCGTATATAATGGAGAATTTGGATTACTTGTTAAATAATTTGCCAAATTTTTTGGATCTAAACCTGTAGAATATATCCAGAATTTAGATATAAACATTCCGCCAACTGTAAATAATAGAAAATAAAATATTATATGAAATATATTGAATGGTACATATAAATAATCAATTCCAAACTGTCCAATATTTATTATTAAATTTGGCGGAGATAATAATTGAACAATTGGATTATTTGGATTGAAACCAAATAGAGATTGTAACTCAATTATTAATGCATAAATAAATATTGCAGGAATTACAGAAGTATATAATAATTGTATTGGATATTTAATAATTTCTCCATTAATGTTTAAATATAATAATGGAACTTCTATTTTTAGTGATTGTAAATATACTGCAAATATTAATATTCCAATTGTAATCATTGCAGCAAATAAAAATCCAAGACCTAAATTAATATTCCCCTGTGATAAATATAAAATTCCTTCTGGTATATAACCTGTTGGTTGTGCAAATAGACTTGGTGAACTAGATGGGGGAGAAAGTGGATTGAATAATCTCAAAGCTAATGCAATACCTATTGTAGTTAAAATAATAATATTTATTCCAGATGTAATTCCATATTTATATGAAAAATCATCTAATAATAATATAATAAGTCCTCCAATAAATAATTGTAAAAATAAAATAATATATAAAATTATTGGATCTATTCCTAAAAATATGTTTGGTGATATATTTCCACTTACAATTAAAATTATACTTTCTATTATAATAAATATTAATGCAATAAATCTTGCATAATTGTCAAATTTTGTTTTTCCTTCATCTGTATTTATATCAATACTTATTATTCCAAGACCAACTAATAGTTGCATAAAAATTCCGGCAACAACTACTGGAGCAATTCCAACACTTGCTAAGGTTCCCAAATTTGATCCAAATAACCATAAAAATTGTTCTAGTCTTGCAGAAACTTCTGGAGATATTCCAAATAAAGGTATTGATGCTAGAACAGTATATAATGCAACTACTAATAATGTATTATATACTTTTTCTCTTAAAGATAATAATTTTTTTGGTTCTTCAACAGTTGGTAAGTATGAGATTATTTTATCTATTATGTTCATAAATAAAACTAATTAAAAACATTTTTAAATTATTAATCAGCTTTTTCTCCAGAAAAGGTTTCTTGCCTTTTGCCTGTTCCTCCAAGATCTGTTGGTAATTGTGAGAATATTGAAACAGAATATGGAGAATATCTTGTATATTGAACATATTCTGGGATAGTCTGTGCTCCTCCGTATGGTAATATTGTATTAAATTGATATGGAATATTTCCATATATATTATAAGGTCCAGCACCCGAAATTAAATTAGAATATTCACTTCCATAGATTGTATGGAATTTATTAGCATAATATCCACCAGGTTCATGTACAATTGTTACTTTTTTATTCTCCAATATATCTCTAAGTTTTTCTAATTCTGATGCAACTATATCATCCCAGCCCATTCCCAATGATAAATGTGTATCTTCTCCAGCTTGTGCTTCATGGACATGTAAATGTTTAATTTCTGGCTTAATTTCTTCAACCCATTTTAATATATCTTCTTTCTTATATCCATATTTTTCAAACATTTTTATATGTCCAACGTCTAATGTAGCTCCTATTCTTTCTTTAACAAATTCATCTACACTACCATATTTTTTCTCGATTTCTTCTTTTAATTCTTTATAATTTTCTATTACTTTTTTTACTTCTTCTCTTATATTATTTAATAATTTCTTCCATATATCCGGTCTAGTAGCAGGCGCCCCAGGATACGATTCTTCAATATTTATATAACTTAAATATTTATCAAAGTCCTTATACCATCCTTCTTGATTTTTACTTATTTCCCTTTCAATTAGCATTCTAACTCCTTCAGCTATTACTTCTGGGGCTGTTTTTATCGCAACTTCTTGATATGGTTTTACAATTGGAATTGGAAATTCTGAAAATACCGTATTTTTTAGTTGGGATAATAGATAATCAGTATATTTGATAGATGAATCTATATCATTTACAAAATCAAACATTTTATTCATAAAATAGTCTTTATATGCTGAGCTACTATTATTCTGTACAATTTCTTTAGCAAATTTTGATATTTCATTTTCATAATTTTCTATTTTCTTTAAATATTTTTCAAAACGGTCTTTATAAAAAGATATTTTTCTTTTTGCATCGTCCCTTAATTTTTGATCTGCAATATCATTTATATTATCCTCTATTGCATCAATATATTCTTTTACTTTTTCTAAAAAGGATTTGTATTGCTTTAGATTGTATAAAAATTCTCCTATTTTTTCCTGATCTACAGTACTATATCCAAAATAACTTATTAATTGGTTATTATTTAATAAATATCTTTTTATTGTATTAAAATTTTTATCAATATCATTGAATATATTCATCCAAACCTTTTCATTTTCTTTATAAATTTCATCAACAGCAGAAACAGGTTCTTTTGCCCTTTCCAAAGCACCAGTTAAATATCTTCCAGGTATAACAACCCCTGTATATTCGTAATTTCCATTTAAATTAATGTATGCAGCTTCTTGTTTTGCAAAAGCCCATGATGGTATATTCTTTTCCAATATTTCTTTATCAATATTATTATTACTAGTTAATATATTATATTGTTCAGATGTTATATATCCCGATTTATATAATTTTTCTGCAAAAGATTTTCTAAATTCATAATTATTTAATAGTTCTTTTTTTAATTTTTCTTCAAAATCTTTATCCCATTCTGTTAATGTAAGATCCCCGGCATGCATGTTTACTTTAATTGGTTCTCCATAAATTTTTGACATTATTTCTGCACTCTCTAATATTGATGATGTTTTATAAGCCATCTGTTTTATATTATCTATTCTTATATTTCCTTTTTCATCAGTTGCAGGTAATTGGAAATCTCTTTCAGGAGCATGAATTGTAACTTCAACATTATTTATCTTGGCATTTCTTGCAATTTCTTCAAATATTTGTCTTGGTATATTTGCCCATTGCCCGGAAAAAGAAAATGTTTGTATTTCTACTCCAGGATATCCAGCAGATATTTTTGATAAATATTCTTGTAATTGATTTACGTTCTGAGGACTTGTACTAGTAGATATACTTCTATTATATAATTCCTTTGGATATTTTTTATCTTCATTATCCATTTATATATAATGGTATTTCTGAATTTAATAATTTAACATACCGAATGTCTTTTTAAATGTCATATATATTTTCCATGCATTGTCTATTGTCTTTTCTTTTGTTTCTTCAATTATTGATTTTCTTTCCTCGTCAATAGTCTTCTTTTTTATATTTTTTTCGATACTTATAACATCTTTGCCAAAAGTTGATATAAATTTAAGTAACCATATTATAACATTTCCTAAAGTTGGGAATATTAATGAAATACTCGATTTTTTCTTTTTTCCCTTCTCTTCCACCTTTTTATCTTCTTTTTTATCCTTTTTTTCACTATCCAAGTATTTTTTTATCCATGTAATACTTGATAATGCTCTCTTTATTCTTTCATCTTTTTCCAATTCTTCTAGAAATTCTTTTGTCCATCTTATTTTATAAGGATCATTTTTTATTTCTTCTAGATTTGCATTGGATTTCTCAGCAACTATTTTTAATAAATTTTCATCACTTTTTATTATATCATATAAAAATGTTTCTAAAATTAAATCAGACATGCTTTTTATATAATCATCTGTTAATCCAGTTATATATGCTAAATCTTCACTTTCCTGATTTATTATTATTGAATCATATTCTCCTTTTTCAACTAAATATGCTCTGAGTACTATATCAATCCTTCCTAAGAAAGAATACATTCTTGCATAAGAATCTATTCTTCCAACTACAGTGGGTATTGCTCTCGCTTTCATATCAATTTCATATAATGGTATATAAGACTTTTCTATTTCTTTTCCTTCTTTTTCATTATATTCTTTTACTTTTATCTCTTTTTGATTTGCTGTTAATGAAATATTTATAATTGCTGTTTCAAATGCATTTACAACATCTACAGGTTGATCAGGACTTTGTAATAATTTTCTTGCAAATTTAAAATACGGTTTTGCAAATTCAACATAATATAATAATGAGCTTAATTCATGTTTTAAATAAGATTTTAATAAATTAATTCTATCATATAAAATCTTTTTATTATTTTCAAGCCAACTATAAAAATCTATTAATCTACTACTTAATAAATTATATATTCTTCTATTTATTATCCCATTATTAAATAATTCATTTAAATCTCTTGGAGTGGTATTTGCCTGATTATTAAATAATGCATTATATAATTCTTCTCCTATTAATTTTTTATTCTTAAATTTTTCCAGTTCAGATTTTAGATCTGCTAGAAGAAATAAATCTACAATACTTGGAAATCTTGATGCTTGTAAATTCCTTAAAGCACCTGCACCTCTTGAAGAATCAACATTAGATAGCCATCTGTCCTTTAATGATAAATAACTTGCAAGGGCTTCTTCAGGTTTTTTTGATAATAAATTTTCGTATAAAACATATATTGAATAAAGCTGTTTATATTCATTTAAAATAGAAATAATCGTTCTTGTCAATGAATTAATTAATTCTGCCAATGATCTTGCATTATTTAATACATTTGTTAATCTTTGACCCATTTCTCCAAAAAATGAAGATGCAACAGATGATGTAAAATCATCGGATAATTTATTAATATCCATTTTTAAACTATCTCTAATAAAATCTACGAGCCAAAAATATATATGTTCCATTTTTATATTTGGATTATCTAATATAAGTTTTATTTCTAATATTTTATGTTTATTATCCTCAATCTTTTCATTTCTTAAATCATCAATTTTTATGTCTTGCATATATCAATTTAAAAGATATTGGAAAATAAAAATTTTAATATATTGGAAAATACTTATATCTAATGAAGATGAATTTAATAATATTATCAATCAAAGGATTTGATGAAGATGATCTCTTTAACTTTTTAGATATATTGGATGGTAGAACATATATTGCTATAAAAAATAGAAAAATTGGAATAGGAAAATATAAGAGTAAAGTATTACCAGATTTTGATATACATGAAATATTTTTAATGAGAGAAAACCATTTTGATAGGTTAATATATATTTCTGATGAGGGATATAAAGAATTTTTAAATGTAGAACCCCAAGCAATATTTACAAGATTTATAAATTCATATAGGACAGTTATATTATCTTCTCTATCCCAAATAGCTTTTTTAAAATCTGGTTTATTGACTGGAAGAACAATAACATATAATTATGATGAATATCCACAATATTTAAAATTCTTTCCAGATTTTGGAGTAAAATTAGTAACAAATGCTGATTATGTAGTAGATAGAAATTTAATAACTGTAAAGGGAAGAGATTCTATATATAATTTGGGAGAAAAATTAAAAGAAATAGAAGAAGAATTAAGAAGAATCACTATTTAAATTATATTTATTTAATTCTCTATTAATATAATAAAATCCAATAAATGATAATATTAATAATAATGGAAATATAGATCCTATTATAGATATCCTAAAATATTTATTTATATTCTGGTTCTTTAAATGAACAACAACATTATATAATTTCTTTAATATTAAATAATTTGATATACCAACAATTATTAAACCAATATATGTAATAAAAATAGATATGAGTATTCCTATATATATCATTGAAAACAAATTATTTGGATAATATTCTTTATTTATTATTTTTTCAATTATCCTAAATATCTTCTTTAAGTATTCTATAGATATAAAATATGAAATAATAGAAATAATAATTAATATAATTAAAATTGTTCCTAGATTAATTAAATTAAGGAAAATATATAATATGGATAAGGATAGAGATGGACTAAATATTAATGTAAATGGACTCATAGTACTATTATATGTAGAAAAAATAGAGAGAATTATAAATAATAAATATGATGAAAAACCCAAAATACTTGATATATATGTAATCTTTGAATAAATATTTAAACTATTTAAGAATTCTGATAAATCTTCATCCATTTTATATTTTTAAATTTAAATTTTTATAAGCGCCGCGGGTGGGATTTGAACCCACGCCCCCTTTCGGGGATATGGTCTCGAGCCATACCCCTTGGTCCGCTCGGGCACCGCGGCATATTTATATAATTAATTTTGATATTTGATAAATGAATGAATATAAAGATATTATAAATATATATGATGTAAATATAAAGGAAGAAAAGGATTATGAAAAATTAATAAAATTCTTTGGTGTAAAAGAAATTGATGATGTTATATTAAATAATTTAAAATATATAACAGGAGATTTACATGTTTTGTTAAGGAGAAAATTTTTCTATGCACATAGAGATTTTGATATATTATTAAATAAATATAATGAAGGAAAAAGATTTTTCCTATATACTGGAAGAGCACCTTCTAAAAGTAAAATGCATATTGGTCATCTAATTCCATTTTTACTAACTAAATGGTTTCAAGAAAAGTTTAATGTAAATGTATATATACAAATACCAGATGAAGAAAAGTATTGGGAAAAAAAGGCAGATAATTATAAAGAAATAAGAGAATATGCATTGGAAGATGCAAAAACAATAGCTTCTCTTGGATTCGATCCAGATAAAACATTCATATTTATAGATTCTGAATATATAAAAAATATGTATAAAGCTGCGATTTATATTGCAAGGGAAATAAATCTAAATACTGCAAAATCTATTTTTGGATTTGATGATAATTCAACAATTGGTTTACCATTTTATATTGCATTGCAAATTGTCCCAACATTCTTTGAAAGAAATATTCCTATAATTCCTTGTGGAATTGATCAAGATCCCTATTTTAGATTACAAAGGGATATTGCAGAAAAATTTGGATATTATAAAGCTTCTACAATTTTATCAAAATTTGTATGGGGATTGCAGGGTCCATATACAAAAATGAGTGCTTCAGATCCAAAATCTGCTATATTTGTTGATGATGATTATGATACAATAAAATATAAAGTATTTAAATATGCATTTTCTGGTGGAAGAAGTACATTAGAAGAACATAAAAAATATGGAGGAAATCCAGATATTGATGTTTCATATTTTTGGCTATCTGTATTATTCGAAGAAGATGATTATAAATTAAATGAAATAAGAGGAAAATATATAATGGGAGAATTAACAACAGGAGAATTGAAAGAATATACTGCTAATAAAATATGGGAATTTTTAAGTAATATACAAGAAAGAAAAAAGAATATTAATATTGATAAGTTTATGTATGATGGAAAGTTAGCAAGGGAAATGTGGGAATGGGAATTCAGAATATAAATGAAAATAAAAGAAAAACCAGAAGATTTTATTGTTAAAGAAATAATTGATTTAGATAAAAAGAAAAGGGGAGAAACATTTAGATATTTTTTAATGAAGAAGAGAAATATAAATACAATAAATGCAATTAAAATAATTGCAAGAAAGTTACATATTTCAAAAAGAAAAATATATTTTGCAGGAGAAAAAGATAAAAATACATTATCAGAACAATATATTGCAATAAGAAATTTTAATGAGTTTAAAGATGAATATAATTTTGGAAATGTATATTTAAAATATGTGGGATCTTATGATGAGCCATTAAGGATTTCTGATATAAAATATAACTATTTTAGAATAACTATAAGAGAATTGAGCAATGAAGAAATTAATATATTTAATAAAAATATAGAAATATTTGATAGATATTATTTCAATTATTTTGATGATCAAAGATTTGGAAATAGGGGAAATAATTATATAATTGGGAAATATATAATTAAGAGAGATTATGAGAATGCAATAAAAGTATTTTTAACAGATTATGAAAATGAAGAAGGTGAAGATGCAATAAGGGCAAGAAAATTCTTATATGAAAATTGGGGTAAATTTAAAGAGGCATTAAGAATATTTCCAAATTATTTAGATGTTGAAAGATCATTATTAAATTATTTATCAAGGGAAGAAAATTATAAAAGAGCATTAAAATATATACCAAAGAGATTATTAAAGATGTTTGTTCATTCATATCAATCATATTTATGGAATAAATTATTATCTACTTATATAAAAAATAATTATGGAGAAGAATATTTTATAGAAACAAAAATTGGGAAATTTTATATAATTAAGGATAAAAAAGAAATTGAAAAATTAAAAGATATAAAATTCCCATTGGTAGGATATGATATAAAAGATAATAATATATATAAATATATATTAAGAGAAGAAGGAATAGATTATAAAGAATTAAAATTTGAAGATAAACAATCTTTAACATTATTATCAACAGAAAGAAATATTCTTTCAGAAATAAAAAATCTAGAATATAATATAAATAATAATACTATGATAATTTCTTTTATCTTAGATAAGGGTTCTTTTGCTACAATGTATATAAAACATTTGTTTTCAAAATAGAAGAATGATAGAAAAGGAATATATAGAAAATCTAAAAGAAAAATTTAGAGAATTTGAAAATAAAAAAGATAAAATAATTGAATTGGGAGTAAAATTAAATAGAATATCAAAATCAATAATATATTCAGTAATAAGAGGCGATATAAAATCTGCAAATGAATACATGGTTGAAATGGATAATTATAAGGAAGAAATAGATAAAATCGTGAGGGAAGAACCAAGATTATATAATAATGCTTTAGTAAATTATCAAGAATATGTAGAAGCGAAAATATTCTATAATTTTATATTAAATAATAGAATACCAAAAAATGATGAATTAAATGTTGATGAGTATTCATATATTATGGGATTAATGGATTTTGTTGGAGAATTATATAGAAAATCAATAGAAGAAATGTTAAAGAATAATTTAGAGTTTGCCGAGAAAGCTAGGGAAATTATATATGAAATATATAAAAAAATGTTATATATGGAATTTAAAAATTATGATATAAGGAGAAAAGTAGACTATGTTGGAGATATATATAATTTATTAACGGATAAAATATTTATGAGAAAAGTTTCTAGAGAATAAATGATATATTATATAATATTAGAGCTAATAATATTATAGATAAAGATAAAGTAATTATTCTGGACTCTTTTTTATCTAAAAATATTTCTAACATAGATTTCATAGTTTTACCCCCATCTAAAGGATATATTGGTATCATATTACCAATACCAAGTCCAACATTTATTACAAATAACCAGAATAATAATGATTCAATAAAATCAATTCCAGGAACCTTGTAATCATATTCTTGTTCAGTTACAATTCCTATAAATGGTTTGTTGTCTTTATTAGTTAGTTCAATATTAAATAATCCAGCACTTGTATTTAATAAAATATATTCTCCAGGTTTCGTATTATTTAAAACCCCTTCAATTTGATTTAAGTATAATATTTGATTTCCATTAATAGAATATAAAATTGTATTATTTGGGATAACATTATATGCATATGTATTTGGTAGGGTGTATAATATTTTTACATATGGCGTCGCTAGATTAAATATAGAAATTATATATAAAGAAGAGAAAAATAAAAATAAAAAGATTAATCCAGCAATTATATTTATAGCAGCACCAGTACTATATATCTTTATTTGTTCTTTTTTATTTAATTTCTCAATTTCTTTCTCATCAGGTTCTACAAAGGCACCCATCAAAGGTCCTAGATAAAAGAATCCCCAAGATTTTAAATCTAGATTATTTTTATATACTAAAATACCATGCGCAAATTCATGTATAAAAGCTGCTATAAAGATTGAAATTATCGTTTGTGTTATAGGCAATGTTATAGGACCATATGATATACCAGGCAATGCTGGGGCATATGTTGGGGTTCTTGTTAAAATTCCAAAAAATAAGAAGAAAACTGCCAAAGTTATTAATATGGGACCCAAAATTAATGATAATATTGATAAAAATTTTGAAAATTTTGAATTAGAGATTTTTTTCATTATTTCCATTAATTTTTTTGTCCTAAACATTCCATAAATAAATTTATAATCTGTATTTTCTTTTTTAAAAATTTTTAAAAATATAAATATTATATTAATAACTAAAAAAATTATTAATATGCTAAGAACATTACTATTTGATATATATAAATTATAGCTCATTTACTTAGTTGTTTTTCCCGCTACTAATGTAATCTCTGATTTCTTTGGTCTTAGTGCTGTTGATTTACATTTCCTACATCTAACAAGGCTAGCCCTTACTTTATCAGGATTTGCTCTAATCCTAGCTCCACATTTTCTACATATAAATATCATATCAAATTTCCTTGCTTTAATCTCGGGTAATAAGTTTGAAGCCATTATAGAAATAGATTATCAATAATATTTATAATAATTTGTATTCTGCCATATTTATATATAATGGACCTTCAGGCCTTAATATGCTTTGCTTTATATAAAATCTATCTATTAAAATATCATCAGATATATATTTAGATAATTTTTCAATTGATTCTTTAAATTCTTTTTTATTTAATACTTCTTTTATTCTATATAATGTAATATGTGGGGAAAAATTATAATCTTTATCAACTTTTATTTTATATAATTGTTCATCTATTAAATTATGTAAATTAATTATGTCTTCATATCCATCATATACACCTATCCAAACCACTCTATCTCCAAAAGTTCCAATATTACCAATCTTTATACTAAATTTAGTATATTTTACATTATTTAGTTCTTCCTTTATTTTTTCAAATATATTTGGTTGAACATCTCCAATAAATTTTAATGTTATATGGAAATTTTCTTTTTCAACAGGTTTTCCATATATACCCCTCAAACCCTTTCTAATTTTCTCTATTTCATATTTTATCCTTTCTGGTAAATCTATTGCTATAAATATCCTCATAACAAAATTATTGCAAAAAACATAATATAAATCATATAAGATAGATATTCTTGTAACTTTCTATTTTTTCTATTATTTAAAATCGGTATAACAAATTTATAGTTTGATAATGGATATAATGGGGTAATTCCAGAAACTGTTAATGAATCTTCAATAATATGTAATAAAAATGCTAAAGAAAATAAACAAAATATTTTAATTATAAATAATCCTAAAAGGAAAAATATTATTACCAGGAATATTGAATGAGTAAATCCTCTATGTTTAAATAACTTTAATAGAAATAAAATAAATAGATAGTATGGATATAATAAATATTTTAAAATTTTTGACTTATTTATATTTTCATATTGTTTATTTGCCCAGTTATAAATTTTATAATCATAGTCCGGTATTACACAAATAAGTCCAATAATTATTGATATAATTATTGAAGATACTTTGTCAAAATTAAATATATAGAAAAATATAATATATGTTATAAATGATGATAATGCTTGATGGAGTCTAATTATCATAATTTTTATCAATACTTAAAAAATATTAAAGTATATGGGTGATATAGATTATGATAAAATAATTAACAATTTACTAGAATTTGAAAAATATAATGAAGTTCTATTTGGTTTTAAAAAATATTTGGATAGTATAAAAGAAGATATAGATAAATTAAAATCTGAAATTGAAAATAGCAAGGCAGAAAATAAGAAAATAGAAGATAGATTGAATTTATTAGAAGATAAGTATAATAATATTTCAAATGATATAAAAAATATATATAATTTATTAGATGAGATAAATAAAAAGATAAATGAAATAAGCAAAAGATTAAATGAAGAATATATAAATGAGAAGATAGATAATTATAGATATAAATTATTATTGGAAAAATTAAAGGAATTGGATGGTATATAAATTAGTAATTGTAGTAAGAAAGGATTTAGATATTGGAAAGGGAAAATTATTCACTCAAGTAGCTCATGCTGCTGTTGAAGCTGTTTTAAATCAATTAGAAAAGGATAAAGATATAGTAAAAAAATGGAGGGAAGAAGGTGCAAAGAAAATTGTTTTATATGTAAGAAGTTTAGATGAATTAATGAGTATATATAACCAATCTATATCATTAAATTTAAATACCGTTTTAATAAAAGATGCTGGATTAACACAACTAGAGCCAGGAACTATTACTTGTATAGGTATTGGCCCAGATATTGAAGAAAAGATTAATAAAGTAACTGGTTCATTAAAATTATTATGAGCGAAGAATTAAAAGATGTATGGAATGTAGAAATAAAAACATCTTTTGATGTAAATAATATAATTTATGAAAAGAAGGTTTTAATTATAATTAAAAATCATTCTCCCTATGTTAGAAGATTCGAAGTAGGAACTAAATATATAAATATAAAAGATCAATATGAAGCATTAAAATTCAGAATTCGTTATAATTTAATTTCTCCAATAGTAATATATATAGATAAATATAGGAAAGAAACTATTGAAGTTTTCATACCAAAGATAAACCATCATTTGGGGGATAATATTATATTTTATGTGAAAAATCTTGATAAGAATGAAGAAAAAGAAATACAATACAACCTATAAAAATATAGCAAAAAGAAGAATTTTTGAATTGTATAAATTAGCTATAGAAAATATAGATAATATTGATCTAGCTAGGAGATATATATTTATATTATGGAAGATAAAAAATAAGGCTAAGATAATATTACCCAAAGAATTGAGGAATAAATTTTGTAAAAAATGTTATACCCCATGGATTGTTGGAAAAACATTACAGATAAGGATAAGAAAGGGTAGAATTATATATAAATGTTTATATTGTAATAGGGTGAAGAGGTTTATAATAAGAAAGGTTTAAAAAACATTTATTTTAAAAATAATCTTAGGGCGGCCAAAGTGGCCGGGAAACACCCGTACCCATTTCGAACACGGAAGTTAAGCCGGTCCACGTCCGTGTGAGTACTGGCGGTGGCTGGGAAAGCACGGAAGCCGCCCGACAAAATTTTTAAAAATCTTTATGAGTAATTGCATTACTATGGACCCATACCATTCTGATGGAGGACGGAATAAAGTTTTATGGATATGAGAAGATAAGTTTAGAAGAGATTTTACAAAAATTAGGTGAAGATGGAAAGAAAATGGATTTGAAGTTTATGTTTGCAAGACAAATAGCACCATTCAACATAGAAACAATATTAGCACTATTATATATTAAAAAGATAATAGATGAATTTGGAGATAAAGTAAAGGATGTAATTTTAGATTCATTACAATGGAAAGACGATATGTTTTCTTTTAATAACAAAGAAAAGAAAATATTTGTTAGACCTCAAATATTATATAGTAAATTCCAATATCCTATAGCAGTTAAGTCAATGAGTGGATTAAAAGAACATAGTGGTAGATATAGTATAGGTGATATAGATTTAGATATCAATAAAATAAGTGAAATGATAAAAATAACTGGATTAATATATATGGGAAAATCTTTAGATGATTTAATACAAAAAGGAAAAGTAAAAGATGGTAGAGTAAATATATTAGACTTCTGGGGATTAACAACATTATATTATATAGTTGAAGTATCTAGGCATATTTTTGGAATTGATAAGTATGAAATAAAGCTATTCAAAGATAAAACAAAGTTAGCAGATGGAGATGAATTTGATATATCTGGATATTAATTAACTTTCAAATATAAAGACAAAGAATTAAGGTTTAGAATATACGATGCAAGTCATATTTATAAAGAAAAAATGAGAAATATAAAAAAGAAGAAAAAACGAAAATGAACTCATATATAGCTTTAGCAGTATATTCGGGAAGTGGATATATATTACTCGAAGAAGACCCCGAAAACTCATCAGTAGATCAAAAGATAAGGGATTTCTATATGGAAGCAAAGAAAAAAACAGGATATAGTATACTAATATTAGAGGCAGATGAGAAAAAACTAATAGAAAGAGGAATAATTAGTGAAGAATGTTATGTAAAACTTATAGGTAAAGATGAAATTAAGAAAATTATATATACTATAAGGGAAACATATGGAATATAAAATAATAGATATAATCAAAGATTTGGAAAAGTTTTCTCCAAGGAATAATAAAGAATCTATAAATAATACATCTAAATACATAAAAGAAAATTTAGAGAAAGTTGGAATAGATTTTTTTGATCAATATTTTTATGTTTCTATACCTTTTGATGAAGGATCGTATATAATTTTAGATAATGGAGAAAAAATAATTGGAAAGGCAAATTCTTTTGTTTCGGGATATTTTGAAGAGAAAAATATATATTCAAGTCAAAATATAAATCAGGAAATAAATATACCCCATATAAATTATAATCAGTATTATGATGCATTTTCTGGCGTAATTTTCTATGATTTTCCAGTAATAAATATAAAAAAATCAGATTTAATTAAGGTTATAAATTCAGAAGAAATAAAGGTCTATGTTAATGTAAAAAGAAAGTTAATAAAAGATGAAAATATATTAGTTGGAAATATAGAAAATCCAAAAAACATAATTTTTACACATTTTGATACAATATTTAGTGGAGATTTGGATAATTCTTCAGGCACAGCAACCTTATTATATGTAATAATAAATAATAAAATAAATATTAAAGAAAATCTAATAGTATTCTCTGGTTGTGAAGAATTATCATATGACAGGCCATATTATTGGGGATATGGTTATAGGGTTTTTGAATATGAATATAAAGAAATATTAGAAAAAAGTAAAAAGATTATCGTATATGATATGTTTGGACATTCAAAGCCAACATTAACAAAAGATTATATTAAGGAAGCATTTCCAATAATGTCAGAATATTTATATGAAAAATCTATACAGATATCGGAATCTAATAATGACTGAATAAAATTCTATCATTCAGATGCAGATACTATTGATAAAATAAACGAATATTATATTGAAGAAGGATTAAAACTATCATTAAAAATTTTATAAATTTTCAGTTTGCCCATCAATCATCACTATTCAGATCGTTGATCCATCATCATCTTTCTAGAAATATTATTTTTAAATCTATTTATAATTTAATCATAAAATGGTACAGAAGACGCATGTTAAGGATATTGGAATTGAAGGTATAAATCCACCTGAAAAAGTTTGTGATGATAAAAAGTGTCCATGGCATGGAGAAATAAGAATTAGGGGATTATTATTTGAAGGAAAAGTTGAGAGAATTAGGAGAAGAATTGCTTTAATAACATTTTATAGATATTATTATATCCCAAAATATGAAAGATATATGATAAGAAGATCAAAAATTAAAGCTCATGTCCCAAAATGTTTAGATATAAAGGAAGGGGATGAAGTTATTATTGGAGAGGCAAGGCCAATATCAAAAATAATAAACTTCGTTTTAATTAGTAAAAAATGAAGCCAATTAGCGCAAAAGTAACTAGAGGAATTACTGTTGGTACGATTTTAAAGGTTGCAGATAATTCAAAGGCAAAATTAGCAAAGGTAATTTCTGTGGTTGGATATAAAGGTGTAAAGAGAAGATATGCTAGAGCAGGAATTGCTGATATGGTTTCTGTATCAATAATAGACGGAGATTTATCATTAGTTGGAAAGGTTATGAAAGCTGTTATAATTAGACAAAGAAAAGAATATAGAAGAAAGGATGGTACAAGAATAAAGTTTGAGGATAATGCTTGCGTAATTATAAAAGATGAAAAAACTGGAACACCAGCAGGTACAATTATTAGAGGATTGGTAGCAAGAGAAGTTGTTGAAAGATGGCCAGAAATTGGAAAAATTGCAAGTATAGTTGTATAAAATGGTTCTAAAAATAAAAAACATTGATTATAAAGATTGGAGTTCATCATGGAAATCTTCTGAAAGTTCTAGAAAACAGAGAAAATATATAATAAATGCCCCCCTACATATTAGGGGTAAGATAAACTCTTCAATGTTATCAAAAGATATAAAAAATTTAATTAAAATAAATTCTTTACCTTTAAGGGTTGGAGATTATGTTAAAGTTTTAAGAGGTAAATATAGAAATACTGAAGGATTTGTAATCTATATAGATAGAAAAAGATATAAAGTATATATAGATAATGCTAAATTTACAAATAAGGCAAATAGAGAAGTTTATAGACCTATTCATAGCTCAAAATTATTGATATTAAGGTTGGATTTAAAGGATAAGAAAAGAATAGAAATTATAAAAAGAAGAATGAAGGCAAAAAATATTGAAGAAAATAAAATAGAAGAATTAATAAATCAATTAGTAAATAATTTCTCAGTAAAGGAAGATGAATTAGCAAAAGTAATTGAATTAAACAAAAAATTTAAATAAGAAAATATTTTAAAAATAGTTATTAAAAAATAATAAAATGGCTCATGTTTCCAATAAAAGGCATTTAAGAAATATTACAATACTAAAAACATGGCCAATAAGTAGAAAGAAATATTATTGGATTATTAGACCAGCAACAAATGGATATAAGTTTGAATATGGTATGCCAATATTATTATGGTTAAGGGATTATTTGAATATTGTAAAAAATAAGAAGGAAGCAAAATACTTATTAAGAAATGAAAAAGTTTTGGTAAATAATAAGAAGATAAAAGATTTGGGATATAATGTTGGATTATTTGATGTTATATCAATTAAAGATTTAAATAAAAATTATAGGGTTGTTATGTCTAATAATTTAAAATTAAAATTAGTTGAAATTCCAGAACAAGAAAAAGATTTGAAAATAATAAAAATTGTAAGGAAAAATGTTGTTAAGGGAGGAAAAATACAGGTTACTGGAATTGATGGAAGGAATTTTATAATTGATGATAAAGATATAAAAGCAGGAGATAGTATTCTATTTAATACAAAAGAAAACAAGGTAGAAAAGATAATAAAAATGAATAAGGGAAATTTAATATATATATTCTATGGAGCAAAAGTAAGTACAATTGGAAAATTAGAAAATATAAAAATATTCAGAAAACCATTTGGGCATACAAGATTTATAGAATATATAAATATGGATAATAATAAAAAGGAAGAAACAATATTTGATTATTCGGTTGTAATAGGCGAAGATAAACCTTTAATTACTGTAAGATGAACTCAAATAAAAATAATATAATGAGGAGAATTATTATTGATAAAGTAACAATAAATATTGGGGTAGGTAAACCCGGTGAACCTTTGGAAAAGGCGGAAAAATTATTAAAAAAGATGTTTCCAGATCTTAAACCTGTTAGAACAAAGGCGAAGAAAAGGGTACAAGCATGGGGAATTAGACCAGGATTGGAAATTGGAGTTAAATTAACAATAAGGGGTAAGAAAAATGAAGAAACATTGAAGTGGTTGTTAAAAGCAGTAAATAATACATTAAAAGAATCACAATTTGATAAATATGGAAACTTTGGATTTGGAATAAAAGAATATGTATGGATACCAGGTATGAAATATGATCCATCAATTGGTATATATGGTATGGATGTTATAGTAACCGTTAGGAGACCTGGATATAGAGTAATGTATAGAAGAATTAAGAGGTCAAAGATACCTGAAAGACATAGAACTACAAAAGAGGAAGTTATAGAATATTTAAAAAATAATTTTGGTGTAAATATTGTAAAAGAATAATTTTTAATATTTTTTATAATATAAAGATAAGATGAGACTTCCAATTATGATAGATTATGTAGAAATACCAAATGGTGTAAATATATCAATAGAAGATGGAAAAATATATATAAAGGGACCCAAGGGAGAAAAATATAGAAATATAAACAACAAGAATATTATTGTTGAAATAAGAGAAAATAAAATAATATTTAAGGCATATTTTCCATCAAAGAAAATAATTAGAGATATGAATACAATGGTTGCGCATATAAAAAATGATATTGAAGGTGTAACAAAAGGTTTTGTATATAAATTAAAGGGTGTTTCAATACACTTTCCATTAAAATTAAAATTACAAAGTAATAAATTAATAATTGAAAATTACATGGGTGGAAGGGATATAAAAGAAATAGAAATACCTAAAGGAGTAAAAGCTACATTGAATGAAAATGAGATTACATTAGAGGGACATGATATGGAATTATTAGGAAATTTAGCAGGATTGATGGAAAATTCAGTAAAACCAAGGGAAAAGGATTTAAGAAAGTTCCAAGATGGAATTTATATTATCCAAAAACCATGATGAATAAATTATTAAAATTAAGAAAAATAATTAAGAGGAAAAAACCAGATTATCTTAGATTTCAATGGTGGAAAGTAATAAAATTAAGAAATAAAAAAGAATCTTGGAGAAGACCAAGAGGTATACATAATAAGATAAGAATGAAATTGAAAAGTAGGGTTTCCATGGTAGAAGTTGGATATGGTTCTCCTAGAGAAGTAAGGGGACTATTACCAAATGGTAAGAAATCAGTATTAGTACATAATATAGAGGAATTGGAAAAAATAGATAAAGAAAAAGAATGTGTAATAATTGCTTCTAATGTTGGAAAAAGAAAAAGAGAACAAATAATAAATAGGGCAAAAGAACTAAATATTGAAATTTTTAATATTTAAATAATTTGAAATAATCTAGTACAAAATTTTTTATCTTTTCAGAATCATTATATAAATCTCTTCCAGACATATCTATTAATTTCTTTTTTCCTCTAACTTTTTCTAGATTAGATTTTAAAGAACCTAATGCTTTTGAAAACCTAAGACCCAATAAAATTTTTTCGGTTCTACTAGCTTTACTTATATCAAAATCTTTAAATTCTTCTACATTATGTGAGCTTTCTATACTTATATCTAAATCACCAACAGATGTATTTATATTATAAGCATTAATAATTATTGTTAATTCAATTTTCCAATCAATCTTTGGTTCTTCTTTCCAATAATTTTTATAACCCTCCCATTTAGCCTCTACAAATAATAAACCTTCTGGAGTTAATCTATGAAAATAATACTTTTCATATCTATCTTTTTTAAATATTCCTTCCCATTTATCGCTTTCAAGTAATTTTTTGAATTTTTCATAAAAATCCTGTGGAATAAATTTTATTTTTGATCTTACTCTTGTTTTATATATTGTTTCCCATGTCATAGTTTAAATGATGCTGTAAAGTCTTTTGCTAAATTTAGAAAATCATCAGCAATTTTTCCAACATTTTTCTTATGATCCTTTAATTCGCTATCATATAAATACTTTTCAAATAATCCCCTAAGAAATATATTGAATGGTTTGTTTCCAAAATATCTTTGATAATCAGTTATTAAATCCCCATTTATTTTTATATTTAGATTTTCTGCATACTGTTTCATATTATCTAATAATTTTAATGTATCTATTGTAATACTTATATCATAACTATATGTTACATAATCTGTTATTTTCTTTTCTGTATGCCATTCTAAATTTACAGATCTAGATCCATCATCTTTTACTTTTTCTTCATGTTTATTTTCAAGAAAGTCAAATCCCTTATTATCCCAAAATTCTTTCATCGATTTATAGAATTTTTGAAAGTCAATTAGTCCAGTATATGAGAATGTTTTACCATCAACAATCCTTTCCTTTGGTGGCATAATAAATAAAAAAACTTTAATAATTAAAAGTTAAACTTTTTATAATGTATAGGATAATATCTTTTTTACATAGTTTAAGGGATAAAAAGGATTCAATTATAGTTGTAGAAGGTAGGAGGGATAAGGAAGTATTAAGAGAATTTGGATTTAATAATGTATATACAATATATGAATTAAGAAAGGATGATGGGATATTTTTAAATTATAAGGAAGCAATTATATTAACAGATAATGATAATAAGGGAAGAATTTTATATAAATATGTAAGAAATTTACTAGAATCTGATGGAATAATTATAAATGATATTGAAAGGAGAAGATTCTTTAAATATTTTGGAATAAGAGAGGTTGAAGATTTAAGAAAACATATTGAGGAAATAAAGTTTTATATTAATTATTTTGAGAATCCTGAGAAGATTTTGTACTTTTAATTTTTTTAATTGGATATGATAAAGGATTTTTAATTAATGAGCAAATATTATCTGGAGTACATATTCCAATATCCTTATAATATATTTCATTATTGCAATTTGGGGTTAAATATTTTTTATTATTTTTATATAATTTCTTATGCCATTCTAATTGATATTCTATATATCTATCCTTTAAAGGATCATTTAAACTTTCATTCCATTCTTTTATATATTTTTCAATTTTATCCCAATCCCATCCAATATTTGCAAAGAAATTTATTAATATAAATAAAGATCTTTTCCTTCCGTCCTCTATTTCTTTATTATTTAATATATTTTTTATACATGGAGGAAATAAATCTTCATTTATTTCTATCTTTCTTTTCTTTATTTCTTCTACATCCTTCTTTGCCTCTTCAATCCCTTCCTGATTTTTATAATTTTCTGCTAATCTGCTAAATTTTATTACTTCAAATTCATTTTTTATTTTCCATAATAATGAATCGTTAATTAGCTTTTTTAATTCTTTAGATTCTTTTCTTTCTAAATCTTCAGTTAAATATAGTATACCTTCATATGAATAATTATTTATATTAGAATCTTCAGGATTTAATTTTTCTATATAATTTTCCTTTATTGGTATAGATAAATTTCCAGTTTTCTCATTTATTGAATATAAACATCTAATTAAATGTCTTGATGATATTAATATTGTATCTATTTCAATTATATCATATGGATTAAATCTTTCTATATCATTTACCCCATATTTTTTCAATTCATCTTCACTAAATTTTAATAATATTATTTTCTTTAATTTCTCTTCTATATTTTTTGATATATATAATGCCAATATCCTTGCAAGATCTGGGAATAATTTTCTTGTTTCTTCTTCTACAAAATTATCTTTTTTATATATATTTATTGTTTCTGGAAATATTTCCCACGGAATTGCTATATGAAAACCTTTTCCCCCAGAATATTTAATATATATTGGATTAATATTTTTTTCTTTTAAATAATCAAAAATAATTCTTGCAGTAACTTTTGATAGATCTAAAGATTTTGCATCTATATCTATTATAAAATCCCATCCCAATCTATATTCATTCAAATCTTTTTTTGAAGCTTTTTCACTCAGAATATTTAGATCAATCCATCTCTCAATTGATATATGAAATGAAATAGCACCTTTTTTAATATAATTTATTATATCATCTTCTGTCTCTATTTTTGATGGTCTATGTCCAAAATTATTATTTGATAATAAATATCCAACTTCTCTATTCTGTGAAATTTTTACCATGTCTTCTAAAATCTCTTTATTATTTTGATAGAATTTAATTAAATTATTTAACATTATACTCATAATATTTTTTTATTGCAAAAAAATAAAAATTACAAAAATTTATAAAAATTTATAAAATCATTCTAATAATGTTTTATGAAGTTCAAATATATGATGTAGTAAGAGTGCCACCAAATGAAATAACAGATGATGTAAATGAAATGATAGAAAAAATATTATTAAATAATTATGTTGGAATTGGTGGGAAAGAATATGGGATAATTGTAACAATAAAATCCATAGACGAAATATCTGAAGGTATAATGGTTTTTGAAGATGGGGGAGTGTATTATAAGGTAAAATTTACTGCAATTTCATATTTGCCAACCATTTCTGAACTAACATATGGGTTTGTATCATCTATAACAGAATTTGGAGCATTTATAAATATAGGACCTATAGATGCATTGGTTCATATTTCTCAAATAATGGATGATGAGGTATCAGTTTCTGGAAGGGAAGCTTTAATTGGAAAGAATAGTAGAAGAGTATTGAAGGTAAATGATATGGTAAAAGCAAGAATAGTTACAGAAAGTTATAAAGGTGTATCTAATGTAAGGATTGCAATGACAATGAAACAACCAGGATTAGGAAAATTGGAATGGCTTGAACAAAAGAAAAAATCCGGTAAATAATGGCATATAGAAAACCAAAAAGAAAAATATGTAGAAACTGTAAGGCAATAATTGGTAAAGATGTAGAAAGATGCCCATATTGTGGTTCTACAGATTTATCTGAAGATTATTCTGGATTTATTGTAATTGTAAATCAAGAAAGTTCCGAATTATCTAAAAAATTAAATTTAAAAGAGGGTGAGTGGGCAATAAGAGTATTATAAGATGGATATAAATAAATTAATAAAAAAGTGGGTATTATATAACAAATATAAGTATGAAAATGTAGATTTAAATTCTGTTATATCAAAAATAGTATATGAAAATCCAGATTTAAAGAAAAGCATAAAGGAAATAATCCCAAAAGTTAAAGAAGAAATAAATAGTTTGATTAATATATCTAGAGAAGAAGCTTATGATATATTATTAAAAGAATATCCAGAATTATTAGAAAAAAAGAAAGAAGAGGAAAGAAAAGGATTACCAGAATTAAAGAATGCAATAGAAGGTAAAGTTAAGACAAGATTTGCTCCAAATCCTTCAGGATATTTACATATAGGTCATTCAAGAGCAATTATATTGAATTATGAATATGCAAAAATGTATAAAGGAAAATTTATATCAAGGATTGAAGATACAGATCCAAAGGTTAAAAAGCCAGATCCAGATGTATATGAATCAATAAAAGAGGATGTTGAATGGTTAATAAATGATAAGGTAGATGAATTTTATATACAATCTGAAAGATTAGATATATATTATAAATATATAAAAGAATTAATTGGAAAAGGATTTGCATATGTGGATCTCTCTACAAAAGAAATAATATCAAAATATAGAGCGGAGGGAATTCCTACAAAATATAGATTGAAAGAACCAGAATGGCATTTAGAACAATTTGAAAAAATGTTAAATGGATATTACGATGAAGAAAAAGCAGTAATAAGAATTAAAACCGATCTAAATCATCCAAATCCATCTATAAGAGACTGGATTGCATTTAGAATTGTTGATCCAAACAAAAATCCACACCCATATTTATTAAAAAAATATGGAAAAAATTATGTAGAAAGATATTGGTTATGGCCGACATATAATTTTTCCGTATCTATAGATGATCATTTAATGGGGATAACACATGTTTTGAGAATGAAAGAACATGAAGTAAATGCATATAAACAAAAATATATTTATGAATATTTTGGTTGGGAATTTCCAACAATAATAAATTATGGGGCTCTATTAGTAAAAGATTTACCATTGCATAAATCTGAAATAAGGAAATTAATAAATGAAGGAAAAATATCTGGATGGGGTGATCCATTTTTACCAACATTAAAAGGATTGAAAAGAAGGGGAATTGATAGAGAGGCAATAAGAAAATATATTTTAGAAATAGGTCCAAATCCTGTAGATGTAATTATAAATTGGGATAAAATATATACATATAATAGAGAAATATATGATAAAAAGGCTAAGAGATTTTTTATAATAAGAAATCCAATAAAAGTTATAATAAATAATCTACCATCAAATAAAATAATAAAAGTTAAAAATCATCCAGAAGTAGATTTTGGATATAGGGAATTTATAATAAAATCTAATATAATTTATATAGATATGAATGATATAAATAATAAATATTTAAGATTATTTGAAGGATTTAATATTGAAATAGTAGATAAAAGGGAGGATTATATTATTGCTAGATATTTATCAGATAGTATAGAAGATGCAAGAAAATTTAATGCAAAAATTGTCCAATGGGTACCTGAAGAATATAAGATTAATATAAAAGTATGGGAAAAAGATGGTATAATAAATGCAATTGCAGAAAAATATGTATTGGATTTAACAAAAGATGGGGAGATAATCCATGGAATAAGGTATGGATTCTTTAAGAGGGAAAAGGATTACTTAATATATATGCACAAATAATTTTTAAATGAATTTTTATAATATATAAAGATGGTTGGCGAGGAAGAAATAACATCAAAGTATGAAGAGTTTGAAAATTTAAGACAAGCATATTTATTAATAGAAAATAAAAGACAGAAAGTTTTACAAGACTTAGCTGAAACAGAGAACTCATTAAAAGAATTATCAAATTTACCAGATGATAAAAAAGTTTATTTTATGATAGGAAATGTATTAATAGAAAAGGATAAAAAAGAATTGATAAATAAGTTAAATGAGGATAAAGAAATATTAAAGGTTGAAGCAGAAAAGTTAAAAAAGCAGTCTGATATATATAAGGAAAAGTTAAATTCTCTAACGAAAGAATTAAATGATTTATTAAAAAGATCCAGTCTACAATCTAAATAAATAATATCATAAAAGATAATCAAAAATATTAACCAAAGACATAAAAATGGTGGAGAAATATATATTTATATGGTATCTTTAGGAAACATATTTAAGTCAAAGAAGAAAGAAACTTCTGATCAGTATGTGGAGGTAATATCTACTCAGAAGGCTGAGGAGGTAAAAATTTATGTTAGAGTATTTAGGATAAAGGATCCATCAGAAATTAAAGCAGTTGTGGATTCATTAAGGGAAAGAAATTATATAGTATTTGTTGATATATCTGGATTAAATACTGGTAAAGATCTTGTAGAAGTAAAAAGAGTTGTATCTAGAATTAAGTCTGTTGTAGATGCAATTGGTGGAGATATAGCCGCTGTAAGTAAAGATTGGATTATTGCTACACCACCATATGTAAGAATCTGGAGAGGACACCAAATGTCTGCAGTTGAAGAAGTAAAACAAGAAAGTCAACAATCTTAATATATTTTTGATAATCCTTTTTCATCTTCTATTATTATAGTTAATTCCTTTTTATTATTTAATACATCTTCTATATAACTTATTTTTTCTATTATTTTGTTATACTTTTCTTTATCATCAGAATACAATATCTTAAAGCTTTCTAAATTGTTTTTTATATTCATTAAAAAATCATCTATTGCACTAATCTCAAATTTTGATTCAATGCTGGGAGTTATCTCTATTTCAATTTCTTTTAATATTATTTTTGAATAAGGAGATTTTAAAAATAATTTTCTTACCTTTTCTATATTATCTATTTTATATTCTATTTTTATATAACCTCTATCTTCTAATGGTATTATTTCAAATGTTCTATAATTGCAAGAATTACATTTAAATATATAAAGTAATGACTTACCGATCTCCGGAAAATCATATTCAACTGTCTTTATTTCAATATCCTTCGAATTACAAACTGGACAAGAATATGTTAAGATTATCATATATCTTTAATAGTCTAAATATTAAATTCATCTGGGCTCTTGCCTTTGATATATCTTTTTTATTAATTATTATACTATTATTTTCAATTTTTATTCCTTCTTGAGATTCTAAAAATTTTAATATATCTGTTAAATCTTTATCTTCAATACTAATTATTATTTTCATACAGCTTTTATTTTTTTAATTGTATTTGGTCTTAATTTTACCAATATCTTTGATCCACAATATATACATTTAACCTTTTTTAATGCAGTTTCTTCATCTATTATTCTTTTACAGTTTATACAAATATATTGGGTCATTGTATACTATAAGCTTTTCCAGCAAATTTTTTGCCGCAATGTGTACAATACCATATTCCATAAGAAAATCTCTTTACTGATATATTGTTGCAAAATGGACATTTTAATTTTTTATTTCTATATTTCTTTTCAATCTCAACTAAATTTTCCCTTATACCTTTTCCATATCTAGAACCGAATCTTGCAACAGAACCCAGTAATTTAGTATGACTCATAATTTACATATATTTTAAAAATGTTTTATAAATATTGCATATTATGGTATCTGTAAGAGATGTAAATGGTCAAATATTTGTAGAAAGATTAGCTAAATATTTATTCGAAAATTATAAAAATATAATAAAACCACCAAGTTGGGCACTTTTTATTAAAACAGGACCAGATAAAGAAAGGAATCCAGATTTTCCAGCGGATATGGATTATAATGGAGGACCTGGATGGTGGTATTATAGAGCAGCATCAATTTTAAGAAAGGTATATTTATATGGACCAATCGGTATTTCTAGATTAAGAAGAAAATATTCTGGATTGAGAAAAAGGGGAATGGAACCTGGAAAAGTTGTAAAGGGATATGGAAAATTAATAAGAGAGATATTACATCAATTAGAAAATGCCGGATTGGTTATGAAAGTAAATGAAGGAAAGAAAAAAGGAAGAATTGTAACAAATAATGGAAGAAGTTTATTAGATAAATTAGCTAATGAAATATATAAAGAATTAAATAATGAAAATAAGAATTTAATTGATTATATAAAATCTGTTTCATGAGGGGTATAAGTTTATGGATTGAATTTTTAATATATACTGCATTTGCCCTTTCTATATTATCTTTAGTTATATACTTTGTTCATTTAACAGTTCAAAATCAACAGGATGAATTAAACTTAAAATATATTGTAAATTTATTGACAAATTTAAATTATCAAATAGAGACAATTGGATCTTGTTATTCATGTAATTATAAAGCTTATGATAATTTACCATCAAAAACAATCATATATATTTATCCGGGAGAAATAATGTGTATATATTATTCTACTGTAAATTATTCTTTACAAGTTCCACCATATATAAATTTAAATATAACTAAATTGTCTACATATAATTATCAATATAATTTTACTATTAATACAGTCCCATTTAATATATTAAATAGTTCTAATCTTACAATTACAAATAATTTATGTTTATTATTAAATAAGAATCAATCAGGTTTATATATTAGTTTATGTTAAATACAAAAGAAATTAACATAATAACTATTAGAATTATTTATATTATAACAAAAACAAATCCAATTTGGTGGATTATATAAAATAAGGTTTTCATTACAATATTTTAATATTCTCTGATTTACAAAAAAATATCCATTAAAATAATAACAACAATTTATATTATTTCCAGTACATTTTTGAATTGATAAATTATATGAAGATATACAAATGAAAGAAAAATTATAATTAATTTCTTTTGTATAATTCTCAAAATATATTGTATAATTAGATATATAATTATATCCAAAATTTTCATATATGTATATTATTTGGTCTTCAAAATTCTCTCCTATTAAATTTGGATTAATATTCTTTATTGGAGAAAGATTATAATATGTAATAAAAGATAAAATAATAATAATTGCAATTGTTGCTAGTAATATATATTGAGATTTCATCCAAATATAATTAGTATATATGGATTAAAATAATTTTGGCCTGCATATAAATATTCGAATATTGGTTCATAATTCTGTATATATGTTGAATTTACTTGTTTTCCAAAATAACATATTGTAATATTATTATTTGTTAGATTTATTATTTCATATATATATAGATTATTGTTACATGAAGAATTTAAATAAATTAGATTATTTGGATCAAAAGTATAAATATTATAATTGTTAGATTTATCGTAATAAGTATATAAAAAGAAAAATGTTAATAATATTATCGAAAATGCTAGTTCTACTAAAATTATCCAGCTTCTCATTTTATATATATTGTTAATTGATCTTTATATAATGTATTTACCATCGTATTATTTAAAACATATATATTAAAGTTTTCTGAATATGTATAATTATTTACAATATTTCCTTGATATATTGTCCCATTAAATATTGTTATATTTAAATTATTAAAATAAAAATATGCATTTTGATAATTTTCAGATAAATTAACTAAATTATTTAAATTTATTATATTTATTGGTTTGATATAATTTATCTCAATATATGGAATTTGAGTAGAAAATGCTAAATATAATGCGGTTTGTCTATCTAAATTTGGATTTGAGTATAGATAAAAATAATAATTTAGATAATTATAATTATTATTTAACGTTGCATTTAAGAAATAGAGATTATTATAATTGTCATATGAGGAAATATAAGAAATGTTTATTATAGGATTATAATTTGTATATAATATAGAATCTAAATGTTCAAAACAACTGATAGTTTCTATATATCTTCTTAATATTATACCATTCTCGTATTCATAATATAAATATCCGTTATATAAATTGTTTAGATTGAATATTTTATTATAAAAGTTGGTATAACTCAAAATAAAACCATAAATAGATTGTGAAGTATTCCAGAATATCATATTATTTGAATTATAATATTTTTGTGTATTAAATATATACCAATAGGTATTAGAAAATATTATATCCTTTATAGATAGATTTGTGTAATTATATAGATATAATAAAGCTAATGAGTCATTGTAAACATAAGGAGCTAAATTATAAGGCTCGTATTTAGAAGTATAAAATGAAAATCCAATTATAAAATATAAAGAGCATACATTTAAAAGAGTTGTTGGAACAGAATAATAATTATTACCGTAGGTATTTATTAGATAAGAAAAATATGCTAAATTATTATTATATATTGCGAAGTTACTATTAGAATTAGATAATAAAATGTTTCCACTACTTAAATCATTATACTGAGAAAAATCATAAGTTAAATTCGGACCTATAATAAATTTATAATTATAAGTAAAATTTGGTTGATAAATTATTTTTATATTTGGCATTACATTATAGGGAATTAAATTTATATAATAAGCATAAATATTTTGACCAGATATTTGTAAATTATCATTATTGTCATCATTATAACAATAATAAATATATAAAGAATTCTGGTTTCCAGTAGATGGTAGATTTATATTACATTTATCTCCTAATTGTATATATGCATTATAAGGATAACTCCCATTTTGAATATTAAATAATATTAAATAATTACCTATAGGAATAATATTATTATAAGTAATCTTAAAGTTATTATACTGTGTATTGTAAATATCATCTCCCGGATTCATATATGAAATATTTATGGGAGTATTATTTATCCAATATTGACTAAACTGTTGATAATTTTGATAACTAAAATTATCATATACTGGAAATATTTCTTTTCCATCAACTGAATAACTATTTATTCCATTTATTGGAGAAATATTTAATATTATATAACCATATGGGGATATATTTAAACTAATCCAAATTCCATAAGCATTATCATTGAAACTATTGCAATTTAAATTATTGTTTAAATAACAAAAATAATAGTTATTTCCATTCAAACCCTTTACAGATAGATTATAATCATTCTGTAACCAATAAAAAATATCGGTAGAAGTTATAAATACGGGATAATCAGTTAAATTTTGGCTTGAGGGGTTAGAAACATTAATTAAAACATATTGAGGTTGATTATTACTTATATTAAAATTTAGAAAATTTGCATAAAAAAATATTCCAACATTTGGATCTAGATATGTATTATTTGTATTATTTAGTACTCCAGAATAATTTGTTAAAAAGGATATATTTAGTGGATAATATATTGGAAATGATGTACAAAAACCGTTATATGCAGATTCATTATTTAAATTATAATATATTGGAGAATTTTGTAAACATTGATAATACATAGATAATGGTATTGAAATATTTAATGATAGTAAATAATATTCATTTTCAACTGAATTCAATATATTATTTATATAATTATTATAATAATTTATTTGATCATAATTATTAATATTGTTTATTATATATCCTCTATACATTGTTAAATAGAATGTTAAAAATGAAATAAAAATTACTATCGCAATTACACCTTCTATTTCCTTTACTATCCCCCTAACCATAATCTCTTTCTAATTAAAGTTGGGTCTGCACCCCCATGCCAAGAAACCCTCGGTTTTACTTGAACTGGATATATCTTTTCAGATTTATCATCCAAAATTAAAGCAGCACCCTTTCTCTTTGGTAAATTATCATTCATGTATATATCAATATCTTGTGCAGTAAAGTTCTTCATTATTTCATTTAAAGATTTTAGATCTCTTTCTGCAGTTACTCTATGTGATATAACTATATCACTTTGGGTAATTACATCTGTATGCATTTTACCTGGTTGCTGCGTTGCTAATACTAATGTTATACCTGGTTGTCTTCCTTCTCTTATTATTTGTATTAATGGTTCTGTTGCTGGCGTAATTGAATCGTTTGGAATTGCTTCATGTGCCTCATCAATTGCAATCCATATTAATGGAAATTCTCTTGTACCTAGTTCTTTTGAAATATATATTTCTTCCAATTCTTCTGCCTTTCTATATATTAATCTTTGGTAAAATATTTTTTTAGATATTAATCCAATTACTAAGTTTTTTATTGACCATCCACCAGTTGTTGCAGTATATAGGGATATATCTAATATATTTATATAACCTGGCTTTGTTAAATTCCTTATAATTTCAGATTTTCCGGAAAATAATCCCCAACTATCTGCATTTTCAAAGTATGTAGTTATAGCATTTTTCATATTGCTATCTATATCCAATTTTTCTGTATAACTTATTATATCTTGTATAGAATATCCATTATTATTTTCTTTCATCCTTCTTATAATTTTTTGTATATATAATGCAATATTTGATGTTGGATCCAAATTAAATGTTAAAACCCATTCAATTCCTGATAGATCTGCAGGATTTAATTGAAAAACATCATCTATGGGAATATTTATTTTTCTATATTCATCTAATAAACCTTTAGGAACTAGTATTCTACAATTTTTTATTGATTTTGGTTTTAAACCCCATTTTTCTAATAATTCAGCATCTCTATAATTTGGAAATTTCATTGTCCAAAATATTCCCATTGTATCAAATATTAATCCAGAGAAGTTATTTAATAGATCCTTTTCAAGATCCGATAAACTTTCAAATATTGAAGCTAATGTATAACTTTTTCCTTGCCCTCTCTTTCCATCAATTAATATTAAATGTGGGAGATTTACATCTAAATAAACCGTATTTGCTAAAGATAAAGCATTTTCCATTTTTATATATTCTTTACCTATGAAAATTGAACCTTTCAATCCATATTTTTCTAAATCATCTAATGATCTTCCTATAATAATATCCATAATTTTATGTAAACTTTTATAATTAATAAATTAATAATGCAAGGTAAATATACAGCTTTATTGATTGGTAGATTTCAACCACTTCATACTGCTGACCTCCTTACCGCCTGAAGGGCGAGGGTTCCCTTATAGCGGATCATAGGTTTGTGGTTTACCGCTTTCATTTTCATCACCTCATAGCTGGTGGGGTTCGCCCACCCCGCTCCATTCATCCAGCGGTAGACCACGGGCTGGGTCTTCAGCCTATTATCCCTATTCCTCACTGGGAGTTGCCCTCTACTCCCAGATCCTAGGAACTCAGGAATATGTAAAATATTTATCGCTCCATTCAGATCCGCATTTATAACTTTCCCTATGCGGGGACACTTAAACAAACCGCGTTTAACACGCCCACTCTTATGGGCTTCCCCACATAGGGAGCAAGTCCTAGAGGTATAGGATTCGCCTACTTTCGTTATCTTAATTCCTAATTCCTCTCCTATCTCCTCAAAACGCTTAATAACGTAACTATAATTCCAAAAGTTCACTGTGAGTTTATTGCCATGGTTCCTATTAATTTCTTTAGGATAGCCTATAATAACTTCTCCTACATCTTTTTCTTTTAATTCTTTCATTATCTTCCTGACCATACTGTTTAATGCATGTTTTAAGAACATCCTTCTCTTATCATAAAGCATTTTAAGCTTTCTACTCTTCCTTTGCCTATGTCTAGCTAAAACTTTTTGAACCCTACTTATCTTCTTACCATAGTATTCATATTGAGAGAGAATACTACCACCTTTAAAAATATACCATGTTCCGTTCTCAACATATACTGTTGCCAAGTTAATGATCCCCAAATCTACGGAAGCCCTCAAGCCACCCTCAGCTTTGGCTACGTTCTCGACTTCAACTGGAATATGAGCATACCAACTCCTTCTAGCCTCATCATAGATTATCTCCAACTTACCTTGCTTTCCATGCCACTTAAATTTTCCTTTAAACCTCAAAACTAACTTGAAGTCTCTCAAATAAATAACCCTATTTTCTTCATTCACCTCATAACGGTCTTTCCTAATGATTATTATTATTAGTTTATATTTTCCACTCTTATCTCTCCAATAGCCTGGAGGTCTAGGTTTAAACCACTTTGGTAACTTCCCTTCTTTCTTCTCTTTGATTAAGGAGAAAAAGCTCTCCCAATCCTCAGCATTCTTCCTAGCAACTTGTTGTGTGTTAACTTTTAACACATGTTTGTACTTTTTATATACTTTCTTTTCTGTCTTGATAAAATCAATTCTTTCCCCTTTCTTAAACTGTTGCATTCTTAACCAGTTTACTTCATTCCAACATTTATCAGTTATTATAGCTAGTTCCTTAAGTTTTTCATGAATGTTTTTATCTACTACTAGTTTAACTATGTTAGTTCTTTTCATTCTTTTCCCGCTGTTCTTCAATGTATTTCCTTATTGTCTCACTTGATACTATGAAGAAATGTATGTGGTCTGGCATTACTTCTAAGGCAATTATTTCACAACCTAATTCCTTATTGATTAACTTCAAGATCTCTTTACTGTATTCAGCAACATCTTCAACCAACAAGTCTCTACGATACTTAGGAATCCATACGAAGTGATAGTTGCATAAGTATTTTACATGTCTCGTTGATTTATATTCCACAATACTTTAAAGTATTGGAAATTTAAAAACTTTTACTCCACCTCTCGAAGGGGCAGGGCTTGTCGTTTGTTTTGTCATTTAAATGGTTTATGGAAAATTCTAGAAAAATATGATGTAAATAATATAAAGATTATTGTTGTCAGAAATGAAAATTCTAGACTAAAAGGTAATCCAATACCATTGGATGTTACAATAGATAATATATTAAAAGGTTTAGAGAGAGTGTATGGAAAATATAATATTGAAGTATATCGTATTTATTATAAAAATTTAATTGATTTATTTGTTAAAATTGGAAATATTTTTAATGATAATAAATGTAAAAAAGATTATTTAATAACAACTAGTGATATAAAACGTTTTATAATGTTTAAAATAGCTAGAATATTTTATAAAATAATTTATAGCATTAATTTTAAAATTATTTATAGTAATAGAATTATTAGTGGAAGGGAAATTATGGAAAATCTAAGAAATGATAATATAGAATATAGTAAATATATAGTTTACCCAGAAGAAAAAATAATAGGTTATATAATGCACCCGCCGGGATTTGAACCCGGGCCGCGGGCTTGGAAGGCCCGCATCCTGCCACTAGACGACGGGTGCAATATATATTCTTAATAAGGTTAATATTATTAAACTTTGTAATCATATAAGCAAATATTTTAATGGAAAGAATAATGATATTTTTTAATTATTTAAATGAAAATATAACTTTGTAGTTAAAATTATTCATATTTTTAAAGCATATTAAATATTGTTAGTTATGGACAATATTCCAAAACATATAGCAGTTATACCAGATGTTAATAGAAAATATGCTAAAAAATATAATTTATCTGTATATGGGGCATACAAAATTGGTTCTGATAAAGCTGTAGAATTTTTAAATTGGTGCATAGAATTTGGTATAAAAGTTGCTACAATTTTATTTTTTCATATGATAATTTTCTAAAAAGACCAAAAGAAGAAATATATCCTATATTGGGATTATTAAGAGAAAAATTAAATATGATAAGGGGAGATAAAAGTATCATTGAAAATAAAGTAAAAATTAAGATAATTGGTAGAAAATATATCTTACCAGACGATATTCAAAAATAAATAAAATTATTAGAAGATTTAACAAAAATAATTCTAAATATTATTTGAATTTGGCAATTGTATATGGAAGTAGGCAAGAAATAGTAGATGGTATTAAGAAATTATTTGAAGATTTTAAAAATTGTATTATAGATATTAATAATTTAGATGAATCCTCATATCTAGAGCCAGATTTAATAATAAGAACAATTGAAGAACATAGAATAAGTAATTATCTATTATACCAATCTGCATATTCTGAATTATATTTTATAGAAAAATATTGCCAGAAATTACAAAAGAAGACTTTATAAATGCAATTGAATGGTATAAGAAAATGGAAAGGAGATCGGTAAATAATGGACCCGCCGGGATTTGAACCCGGGATCTCCGGCTAGCCAGGCCGACATCCTACGACTAGACTACGGGCCCAATAAGTTCTAAATATCCTTTAAGTTTATATATAATATGCTGGAATAGTATATACTTTTGTATTATAAATATCTTTTATATCAAATTCATTTATAGTTATTATTAATCCTTTCTCTGGTTTATATCTCTTAATAAATGTATAAAAACCTTTATTAATCCTCTTAGATGTTTATACTTCTATTGGAATAACTTTATCTTCCTTTATTAAAATAAAATCTATTTCCGCCTTTCCAGTTGTCCTCCAATAATTTATTTTCCAATCTGAAAAATTTTTTAACAATTCTATACAAACAAAGTTTTCTAATAATTGTCCTCTATCTGTTCTTTTATCATATTCTAAAAAATTATCTATAACAGAATTTCTTAAACCCAAATCCATAAAATATATCTTTTTAGCTTTCTTTAATTCTGTTAAATATTTTTATGAAAAGGTCTAATTAAATCTATTATATATGTATGCTTTAGTATTGTTATATAATTTTTGGCTTTTCTATAACTTATTTTTAATTCTTTAGAAATTGAAGAAATATCTAGAATATTTCCTATTATGAAGGATAAATATTTAGTAATATCTATAAATTTTGAAGAATCATAGATATGGAAGAAATTTACAATATCTTTTTCAATATATAAATTATACAAATTTTTTAATAGCATCCTCTTTTCTTCAAAATCTTTTGCTATAGCAACTTCTAGATATCCCCCATATATTAAATATTCTTTTAGATATTTTATTATTTCTTCATTAAAAGATGGTTTTTTAATTTCATTATCATTTTATAAAAATCCTCTTAAAGACTCTCTTCTTTCTTTTACTAAATTTACAAGTCCTTTATCTTTTGATAATAAAAATTCATAAAAATTAAAAGGATATAAAGTAAATAATATTAATCTTCCAACTAAGTCTGGAAGTATTTTTGTATTAATTTCTAATGTAGAAGATCCAGATATAAAAATTTTAATATCATTAAAATTATTATATATTATTTTTAATATTTTCCCACCATCCTTTAATTTTTGAATCTCATCTAAAAAAAGAAACAATTTCTTTTCATCTTTATATCTTTTAATAAAATCTATATAATTTTCTTCAAAATTTTTTCTATATTCATTTATATACATATCAATATATACTTTATTTTCATTGATTTTTTCATAAATATTCTTTAATAATGTTGTTTTACCGGCTTGTCTAGGTCTCCTTATTCCAATTATTTCTTTTTTTCAATAAGTTTATTTATTTTTTCTTCTATTTCTCTATCTATATATTTCATAATAACTCCATTATTTTTTCAATCTTTATAAAAATAACTCTATTATTTTATCAAGTATAATTTAAAATATTAAATATTTTTTAAGTATGAAAATAATTATAATTTATGGTTTATGGATATAGGAAAAAATTTAAGGGTGAATTTAACTGAAGAGAAAATTTCTATAGGATCCTTACCTTCAGAGGATATACTAAGAAAATGATTGGGAGGAAGAGGGACTGATACATATTATATAATAAAGGAAGTACCACCTAACATAGATCCTTTAAGTCCCGAAAACAAATTAATTATTGCTACAGGATCTGTAACTGGAATTGCTGGAATTCCAACTGCTGGAAGGTGATCTACTGTTACTAAATCTCAAATAACAAATACAATTTATGAAGGAAATGCTGGAGGTAAATTTGGTGCAGAATTAAAATTCTCGGGTTTTGATTTTATAATAATTGAAGGAAAAGCAAATAGGCTAGTATATTTATGTATATATAATGGAAAAGCATAAATAAGAGATGCAAAATATTTATGGGGAAAAACAGTTTATCAAACTGTAGATTTAATTAGGGAAGAATTATCATCAATTGTATGAAAAGATGATGAAAAATATTAAAGTAATTAGTATAGGACCTGCAGATGAGAAGTTAGAAGAATTGGATTTAAAATAGGTAGTAGATATATTAGAGGAAAAGCATTTATTGTCTTAATTTTTAAAAATCTAAAATAAATAAAAACTCTAAATTTTTATGCTTGTAATTTATCTCCTACTTTCTTTATTGATCCTTCCCTTAATAATCTTGATACTAATGCTTTTATAACCCTAACCCTTGTTCTTGGTCTTTTAGATTTTACTGCTTTTATTACTTCATCAATGGTTTTTGGAGTTTTTAATAATTCCAATAAAAGTTCTTTTAGTGTTTTTCTTCTTCTAACTGCCATATATTAATATTGTTAAAATTAATTTATAAATTTATATCAACAATTTTTAAAAAATATATTATTTTATATTTCTAAAATATTTTATATTATGGATACTAAGATAAAAGAATTAATAAATAAATCTAATATATTGCTTGAAATATTGGATGGAAGGTTTCCAAAATTATGTAGAATAAAATATATAGAAAAATATATAAAAAATAAAAATAAAGACCTAATATTAGTTTTAAATAAATCTGATTTGGTAAGTGAAGGTTTTTTAAAGAAAGTAATAGAAGAGTTTAGTAAAGAATATATAACCGTATATATGTCTGCAATATATAGAAAAGGAAGTAGAAAATTAAGAGAAGCAATAAAAAAAGTTGGAAAGAAATATGAAAATGCATATATTGGAGTATTTGGATATCCGAATACTGGAAAATCTTCAATAATAAATATTTTAGTTGGAAGAAGAAGTGCTGGTACTTGTCCAAAACCAGGATTTACAAAGCATTTACAAATAATTAAACTATCTAGAAAATATTATTTAATAGATTCTCCAGGTATTGTTAAAACAAAAAATAAATATTTATTATCAATTTTGGGAGCATATGATATAGATAAATTAGAATATCCAGAAAAGGCAGTTTTATATTTATATAAAAAGATAGGTAAAAAATCATTTGAAGAATATTATAATATAAATATAGAAAATATAAGAGATTTATTTATTAAATTAAGGGAAAAATATAATATAAAGAAAGATTCTGATTGGATAAAGAGGGTTTCAAAGATTATATTATTTGATTGGCAAAAAGGAAAAATAAAGGCTTTCTTTCTTTAACCGCGTGTCACCAGCTTCATACTCAGAATCCCTCATTGATTAGGAGGTGCGATAATAATTATATACTTTTTGAAATTATAAAAATATATATGAAGAAATCGATGTCGACTGAAAGATGATGAAAAGAGGGTATTCAGATTATAAAAATTCAGATATAATTATTGGCAATATAATTGTTATATCACCCCATATATTTATATGTTTTGCATTTTTTCTAATTTTTTTCCATGTTATTGCTTCCTTTGTTTTTGCTCCAGATAAACTTCCATCCAATTCATTTGCAGAACTAATATATACTGCATATTCTAATCCTCCGGAGAATTGGGCCCACCATATTGTATGATGTTTTGATATTCCTCCTCCCAAAATTAATGCTCCCACCTTTTTTTCTCCAAAGAATTTTGATGCCAAAAATTTTTCATCTTCCCATACAGATACCTGTATTTCTGGATAATCGTATTCTTTCATTAATATCTGTGTTCCAACTGCACCATCTGTAATTCCAGGTACAATTATAGGTATATTATTTTTATATGACCAATATATTATACTTTCTTCCTTTTTATCAAATTTTTCTAATCTTTTTCCTATTTCAAATATTAATTCATAAGTGGATATTAAATTCTTATTTTTATTCTTTAATTCTTTAAATATATCATCTAAAATCGGTCTTAACGTATTTTCAACTGGTATACCGTAATTTTCTTCTGGTATATAAATATTTCCCAATCTTAATATCCCTTCTTCTCTTAATTTTATATCGTCAGAGTCAAAATATCCTAGATAATAATCCTTTGTTAATCTTGCAATATCATGATCTAATGTTCCTGTTGTTGTAATAACTATGTCAAATAACTTATTTTTAATAATATCCTTAATTACCCCCCTTATTCCAGTTGCAATAATATCTGCAGGAAAACTTAATACTTTAATTGTATTCTTATCATTTAGCATTTCTTTTAATATTTCATATCCTCTATATAATTCTTGTGCTTGAAATCCTCCTATATATTTAAATTGTTCAATTAGATCTTTTATTTTCATATCTTTGTTTATTTTTAAATCTCTCACATGATCCATTTATAAAGTTTATATAAAAAATTTTAAAATGGATTATATAACAATAGATGAATTTTTGAAAGTAAAATTGGTTGTTGGGAAGGTTATAGATGTACAAGATCATCCGAATGCGGATAGATTATATATATTAAAAGTTGATTTTGGAAATGAATTAAGACAAATTGTATCTGGAATAAAACAATGGTATAAAAGGGAAGAATTATTAAATAAAAAAATAATAATTGTTTATAATTTACAAACAAAAAGTTTTAGAGGGGTAGAATCTCAAGGAATGCTTTTAGCTGCAGAGGATGGAAATGGTAATTTATCATTATTAACTGTTGATAGAGATATAAAAGAAGGATCTTTTGTACATTAAAAAATTTATTCTTTATTGAAGAATTCATAAGAACTTTTTTCACTTATTTCTCCAGCAATGTTCGTTAAGAACATTTTTTTAACTTCATCATAATTTTCTGTATGTCCTAAAACATACATTAATTTTACATATGCAGTCTCTGGATGCATATCTTCTGCATATATAACTCCTAAATTATATAATAATCTTGCATTACTATATACAAATGGATTTGTTCTTCCAAATATTGTTTGAGATGTTATAACAAATATTATACCCCTTTCTATTCCATATTTTATATTTTCAATCCATGAATATTTTTTATCTGTTGGATTTGTTGGTAAATGTCCAAAACCCGTTCCTTCTATTACAATTCCCTTGTAGTTTTTATCTATATAATATTTTATTATATCTGGATCTGAACCTGGATATGTTTTTATTAATGCAACTTTTTTACATATTTTATCATCCAAATAAGGATTATTATTATTCCTTTTTCTATAATTATTATCAATTATCTCTATATTTTTATTGTATGGAAATATCCTTGCCAATGGTAAAGAATTTATCGATTGAAATGCATCCCTTCTTTCTGTATGCATTTTTCTAACCTTTGTTCCCCTATGTGCATATGCAAAAATATCAGAACTACTTCCATGCATTACAATTGCTATTTCTGCTATATCAGAACTATCATAAACTGCAGAGGATAATAAATTAAAAAATGCATCTGAGGATGGTCTATCTGAAGATCTCTGAGATCCTGTAATTGAAACTGGTTTGTTTAGATTTTTTACAATAAAAGATAATGATGCTGATGTATAGTGCATTGTATCAGTTCCATGTAATATTGTTACTCCATTTACATCATCATTTAGTAATCTTACTAATATTTTCCCAATTTCTATCCAATTATCTGGTAGCATATCTTCTGAAGCAATTGAAAATGGAATTTCTATATTTTTAATTTCAACATAATCTAATAGATCTGGTACAAGATCTATTAATTCTTCAGGTTTAGTTAACATATGGACTCCACCAGTTCTATAATCTATTTTTGATAATATTGTACCACCAGTGGCCAATATTGATATTTTATTATTTCTACTTTCTAACTTTTTATATTCTCTATTTTCGTATTTTGATTCTATTTCTTCCTTATTTAATTCCAAAATATCATCATTTCTTATCCCAATGTTATAACCATTTTTTAATTTTATTATTATAAATTCTGATGTTTCATTTACTAAATAACCCTCAAATACTTTATTATCTTTTGTTTTTATCTTTGCATATCTCATAAAAGATTTTATGTAAAAAAATATTTTAACTTTTATTATAAAAGAAAATATTTAACAAAAATTATTCCAATGGATAATTATAATTTGTACCATTTATATTGCATATAATGTTTGTTGAATTATAATAGCAATCTATATATGTTTGATTTATACTATTCAAATAACATTGGGAGAAATTATAAACCTGTCCAATAAATGCATAATTCATCATATTTTGTGCACAGTCTGCATATGCTATAATATTTGAATCCATATGAATAATATCTGTTGATAAATATTGTGTGGTAGCTACTATTGATGCTGCTATAATTAATGCTGGTAGTATAAACATCGGTAGGGTAGATTCTAACTTCATAATAATAGTAGTTATAATAATTTTTATAAATTTTACATTTTCTGATTATCTTATAAGTTATTTAATGGCAATAATTTATACAATATTTAAAAGTTTATCTATTAATGATTATCTTAACATGGTTTTTTAATTATTCAAAAAAATTTGTTGGATATTTATATAATTTATATAAGTCAGTATTTTATGTTAAAAACCATCTTAAATTTATGAAAATTCACTGGGATATTCAAAGAACACTATTTTTTTATAGAAATATTTTTAATATATGAAATGCCATAACTATAAATGGCAGAGATTAATAATAAAATGGAAGATGAAATAATAGGAGTATCGCCAGGGGAGGAGTTTAAATTGTTGCCAACAATAAAAATATTAGGTGTGGGTGGGGCTGGAAGCAACATGGCAGATTGGTTATATAAGATGAATATAAGAGGTGCAGAAGTAATTGCAGCCAATACAGATTATGCTCATTTAAAGATAGTTAAAGCTCATAAAAAGATTTTATTGGGTAAGGAAGTTACAAGGGGATTGGGTGCTGGAGGATTACCATCAAAAGGAATGGATGCTGCAAGATCTTCACAATCAGATATAAGGAAATTATTAGAGGGTGCAGATATGGTTTGGATATTATTAGGTCTAGGTGGAGGAACTGGTACAGGAGGAGCACCAGTTCTTGCACAAATAGCAAAAGAAGTTGGAGTACCACTTGTAGTAGCAGTTGCAACATTACCTTTCTATAATGAAGGTCTAGTAAGAAGAGAAAAAGCTGAAGAAGGTTTAGCGCAATTAAGAAAATATGCAGACAATGTTATATTAATTGATAACAACAAAATATTACAATATGCTGGTAATTTACCATTTACACAAGCATTTGGATATGCAAATAACTTAATAGGACAAATGATAAAAGGTTTGGTAGAAACATTTGATAAAGCTTCATATATTAACTTAGATTTCGCAGATGTAAAAACAGTATTGGGTGTAGGTGGAGCTTCAATAGTAGGTATTGGGATTGCAGATGATGAAAAGAGATCATTAACTGCAGCAAAGAGGGCATTGGAATTACCATTATTAGATGTTGATTATAATGGTGCAGTTGGTGCATTAGTACATGTTGAAGGTGGAGCAGATATGACATTAAATGAAATAAATGAAGCAATGGAATATGTAAAACAACATCTTGGAGAAGATGCATTAACAATAATGGGTGCAAGGCAATCTGAAGAAATGAAAGGAAAGATAAAAGTTACAGTAATTATATCTGGAGTCAAGAGTCCATATATATTAGGAAAATGGAAGGAAGAATGGGAATCTGGAGAATTAACAAAAGTAAGGAAGGATGTAAATTTGGGTATTGACGTACTACAATAGACTTCTTTAATCTATTTTTATATATTTTTTATGGAGTTTGCAAAGCTTGCTGAAGTGTTTAGGAAATTGGAATCTGTTTCTGAGAAAAATCAAAAAACAGAAATATTGGCAAGATTTATTAAAGAAATAGATAAAGATTCTTTAAAAGAGACATTTATGTTATTACAAGGAATGATTTTTTATCCATGGGAAGATAAAGATATAGGAATAGCTGAAAAATTTACTATTAGAGCTTTATCCTTGGCTACAGGTTATGATAAAGATTATATTGAAAGTTTATTTGTAAAAGCAGGAGATCTTGGAGTAGTTGCGGAGAAATTGGTAACAGAAAGAAAACAAAAATCAATATTTACAAAGAAATTAACAGTAAAAGATTTATATAATACTTTTAGAACTATAGGAGAATTGGAAGGGGAGGGAACACAAGATAAAAAGATTAAATATCTGGCTAATTTATTTATTTCATCATCGCCAATAGAAGCAAAATATATTGCAAGATTAACATTAGAGGATTTGAAAATAGGGGTTGGGGAGGGAATTATAATAGATTCTATAGCTATGGCCTTTGGTTTACCATCAGAAAATGTAGAAATTGCTTATTCAATTTTGAATGATTTTGGTGAACTGGTAAAACAAATTTTGGAAAAGGGAAAAGATATTATATTTAAATTAGAACCAATATTAGGAAATCCAATTAGAGTAATGTTAGCAATAAAGGCGGAGAGTGCTAAAGAGGCTTTAGATGTTGTTGGAAGACCTGCACAAGTTGAATATAAATATGATGGATTTAGAGTTCAAATACATAAAAAAGTCGATCAAATATCTTTATGGACTAGAAGATTGGAAAATGTAACAAAGCAATTTCCAGATGTAATAGAATATATTAAAGAATGTTTTCCAAATGATAAGGATTTTTTAGTGGAGGGAGAAATTGTTGGATATGATAAAGAAAATAAAAAGTATTTACCATTTCAGAGGATTTCTAGAAGAATTAGAAGAAAATATGATATAGAAAAGATGGTTAAAGAAATACCCGTTGTTGTTAGAATTTTTGATATAATTTATTATGATGGAAAATCTTTAATAAATACACCATTTAAAGAAAGAAGAAAGATATTGGAATCAATAGTAAAGCAAGATATGAATAAAATATTATTATCAGAAAGTATAATAACATCTTCTGATGAAGAAACTCAAAGATTTTTTGAAGAGGCAATTAGTAATGGTCTAGAAGGTGTTATGTTTAAAAAGTTAGATGCACCATATCATCCTGGAAGAAGGGTTGGTTATATGGTCAAATTAAAACCCGTAAAAGAGTCTTTAGATGTTGTAATAGTTGGTGCTGAATGGGGAGAGGGAAAGAGGAGTGGATGGTTAACATCCTTTGTGGTTGCTGTTAGAGATGAAAAAACAGGAAAATTATTAGAAGTTGGGGAAGTTGGAAGTGGATTTAAAGAGAAAAAGGAAATTATAGATGATTTAACATTTGAAGAAATGACAGAAATGTTAAAAGATTCTATAGAAGAGCAGAGTGGAAAATATGTAAGAGTTAAACCAAAAATTGTAATAGAAGTATTGTATGATGAAATAGAAAAAAGTCCAAAATATTCTTCTGGTTATGCACTAAGGTTTCCCAGGTTTATTAGACTTAGACCTGATAAATCCATTGAGGACGCTGATACCATTGATAGGTTGATAGAACTATATAAAAGCCAAAAAAGATAATTCTATTTTTAAGTTTTTTATTATATAGATAATTTATGGTTATAAGTGAGGAGTTGGTAGAGAAGATAAAGTCATCTTTTAATTTGAATACTTATGAAGCTAGAATATGGTTGGCCTTATTAATGAAGGGTGTTGCAACTGCTGGAGAATTGGCAGATATTGCAGATATACCAAGGTCAAGAGCATATGATGTTTTAGAATCATTAGAAAAGAAAGGATTTGTAATCATGAAACTCGGTAAACCAATAAAATATCTTGCTGTTCCACCAACAGAAGTTGTTGAAAGAGTAAAAAGAAGATATGAAGAAACTATATCAAGAAGAATTAATGAATTGGAAAAAGTAAAAACTTCTGATTTAATAAGAGAATTAGATACATTGCATAAATCTGGTGCCGGATCAATAGATGTTTCTGAAAAATCTGGAGCAATAAGAGGACAACAAAATATAATAAGCCATTTAGAATCAATGTTAAAAGAAACTCAAAAACATGTAAATATTGTTACAACTCAATTGACATTTGTTAGAGATGCAATTGCATTAAAGCCAATATTTTATGAATTAAGGGAAAGGCAAATACCAGTCAGGATTATAACACCAATAGATGAAGGAAATGCAAAATATGTTCAAGAGCTGATGAGTGTAGTTGAAATATATGATGCTGGAGATTATAGAGGAAGAATTGTTACAATTGATTCTGAAGAAGTATTAATGATGTTGTTTGATGAAAAAGAGGTTCCATCTTCAATGGATATTGCTGTTTGGTTGTATGCACCATCTTTAGCAAAATTTATAGATGAAATGATTGAAGTATTATTACCAAAATTAAAACCGGCACAAAAAAGTTTAGTTGAAAAGAAATTAATAATATAGATTATATTTTTTCAAATACCCTCTTAAAATAATCTGTTATATTTTTTATATTTTTAAATAATGGATAAAATTGTGGTTTATATACTTTGTTTCCCCATTTTTCAAAGAATATTATATCATATAAATTTGGTCTAATAGATTCTTTTGGTTTTTCATTTAGATATCCCATTAAAATTATAATATGTATATTTTTATCTTTTGGTATCTCTAACAAACTCTTTATACCTTCTTCATTAAAAGATCCTATCCAACAAGTTCCAATATTTTTATCGGTAGCTACTAATAATATATTTTCTGCTATTGCTGCAGTATCTTGTATTGCAAATATTTGCCCCTTTTCTCCATATAATGATTTTAATTTATTATCATCAGATATAATAATTATTAATGTATTTGTATCTTTTATAAAATCTTGACCTGCTAATTCAGAAATTTTTCTTATCTTTTCAGGATCTTTTACAATAATAAAATAATAATGTGATATATTTCCAGCTATTGGTGCCAATATTCCTAAAGATAGTATTTCCAATATATCCTCATATGATATATCTTCATCTAAATATTTTCTAATACTTCTTCTATTTCTTATAGCATCTTTTAATTCCATAATATTTCTTTATTTTTTGTTTTATAAAAGATTTTATTTTTTATATGAAAATGAAGAAAATATTATGGAGAGTAAAAGTATTGAAAACTCATAATAACTATTTATAATATTTAATAATGATAAAAATATTATTATAGAAGTCTGTAATGAAATAATAAAGATCCTATAATTTTTTCTATAAATTAATATATAAATAAAAATAAATATTATTATATAGTAATTGAAATAAATGAGAGAAATTAATAATATCAATGAAATAATTTTTATTTTGTTATAGTATTTTTCAATATCCTCCTCTATGTATCTTCTTGTATATGTAGGTACTATTAAGGCAAAGGATAATATTAAAAATATTAATATTTGACTTGTTGATGGAATTATGTAATTTTCCATTTATATTATATTATATGAATAATAATTATAATACTTTGCTTATAACTGAAAAAGGTTTAGAAAACATTACAATTGAAGAAATAGAAAAAATATTAAATAGAAATATTGATTATAATATGATTGAGGAGAAAAACAGAATTTTAATTTATACAAATTTAGATTTTGAAGAAAGATTGAATTTATTATTTAATTCTAGAACAATAGATAATATATTGTATATTAAAAAAGATAAATACAAATATCTTTTATTAAAAAATCTATATGAAAGAAGATATCAACTGAAAAAAATTGAAAAATTAAAATCAACATTGGTAAATAAAATTATATATTATTCGGATATAAAGGAAAATGAGGAAATATTAAATATAATGGATTATGGGTCTTTTTCTATAGAACAAGGTATATATATAAAGGATATATTACCAATATTTTGGAGGAGAAAGGAAATTTCTAAATATATTGATTATTTTGAAAAATATATGAATATAAAGAAAAAAGTTAATATTAAGATATATTGTGTTAATAAAGATAAAAATAAATTATTATTAATAGAAAGAAATTCTGAAAATGCTTTAGTAAATGATATAATACTTTTTAGAAGATTAGATATAGAATGGCTTGATTTAAAATTTAAAGAAGGATCAATTGATAAAATATTTACCTTTAGGATAAAGAAAGGTTCAGAATTAAATATAAAAGATAAATATATATTTTATCATTCAAACAAATTGTTAAAAGATAATGGAAAATTATATATTTTATTATATAATTATGACTATAAAAAAATATTAGATAGCATAACAAATTATATTAAAAAGTATTCTTTATTATATGTTGATTCATTCTATCTATATAGTTATAATAAAAAATTACTTTTAATTATATTAGAAAAAATTTAAAAATGATTTACTTATGAATTTTATTATGGATATAACTGAATTAGAAAAGACAAATGTATTGAAAAACTTAATAGTAAGCGATACAATAGTAAAATTTACATGTCCAAACTGTGGACAAGGAATAATAATAAGGAGCAATAAAGAAAAGAAGTGGGGTTTGGAATGGAAATGCCCGGTTTGTGGTTATACTGGACCATAAAATGGGAAGAAATGTAGTTATAACATTAAAGATATCTCCAAATGATGTTGATGTAGATTTAGAAAAAGTAAATGAGAAAGTAAAGGATATAATAAAAAATTTTGGTGGTCAATATTTATCTCGTGAAATACAACCAATAGCTTTTGGATTAAATTCTTTAAATGTTAAATTTTTATATCCAGATCAAGAATTTAGGGAAGAAGAACTATTAAATCAAATAAATAGTATAGAAGGAGTGAGTAGTTCTGAAGTTATTTCAGTATCCCTGGCCCAATTATAATGTATATTTTTAAAGAATTTTCAGAATTAAATATAAAAGAATTAAAAAATGAAATAGAAAAGGAAAGGCAATTAATTAAGGATATAAAAGCAGGAAAAATATATAAGGAACAAGAGGAATTAATAAAGGTTATTTTATTTATTGTAGAATCACCAAATAAAGTAAAAACAATTTCTTCATTTTTTGGAAGACCATCAATTAGAAATATTGGTGGATTAACTGTTTATGAAGTTTCTTTAGGAAATATTTATTTGCTAATTACGGCATCAAAAGGTCATATTCTAGAATTAACAACAGATAATATTGGTCTATTTGGTATAGAAAGAAAGGATGGGGTATTCTATCCATATTATAATACAATTAAAAAATGTTTATCTTGTGGAAACCAATTTACTGAATATAAAGATGGAAAATGTCCATATTGTGGTTCTACAAATGTTGATGATTCAATAAATAGAATAAGAGCTCTACAAGAATTGGCTATGGAGGTTGATCAAATTATAATTGGGACAGATCCAGATACAGAGGGTGAAATGATTGCATATTCTTTATATTTAGTATTATATCCATTTAATAGAAATATTAAGAGAGCAGAATTTCATGAGGTTACAAAAACAGCAATATTAAATGCTTTGGAAAATTTAATGGATATTTATATAAATTTAGTAAAATCTCAGGTTGTTAGAAGAATTGAGGATAGATGGTTGGGGTTTAGTTTATCTCAAATTGTTCAAAAATATTTTAATAAAAATTGGTTATCTGCTGGAAGAGTACAAACCCCAGTTCTTGGTTGGATAATTAATAGATTTGATGAAAGGAATAAGTCCAAATCATATATTTTAGAATTAAAATTAGAGAATGATAGAAAATTATATGTTGATACCGAAGTAAAGAATAGAAGAGAGATAAATAAAATTATAAAGAATATAAAGGATAAAGAAATAAATATAGTTGATTATAAAGAGGAAAAAGAAGAAATTCAATCTTTACCTCCATATATTACTAGTACAATTTTACAGGATGCAAATAATATATTAAAGATTGGTGTAGATAGAATAATGCAAATATTACAAGAACTATTCGAATCTGCATTAATAACTTATCATAGAACAGATTCTACAAGGATATCCCCATTGGGTATATCGATTGCAAAAGATTATATAAGTCAAAAATTTGGAGAAAATTATTTTATAGCAAGGTCGTGGGGAGAAGGGGGAGCACATGAAGCAATTAGACCTACGAGACCTTTAGATGTAGATATGTTAAGAAATTCTATAGAAAATGGAGAAATTGATATATATATTAATATGACGAGATATCACTATATAATTTATAATTTAATATTTACCAGGTTTATTCAATCACAAATGAAACCAGTTTCTGTAATTAGATATATAGAAAAGATAAAAATACCAGAAATAAATAAAGAAATTGAATTAAGTGGGGTAAAAGATGTAATAGATCATGGATGGGATTTAATATTTCCATTTAGAATTAATATTATGAAAATACAACCAATAAAAAATGGAATAAAAATTGTTGAAGCCATAGGTAAAAAAGTACCCAAGGTTAGATTATATTCCCAGGCAGATATTATTAATTTAATGAAGGAAAAAGATATAGGAAGACCATCAACATATGCTATAATAGTAAAGAAAGTGATGGAGAGGGGTTATGTAATAAATAAAAGTAATAATCTAATTCCAACAAAATTGGGAATAGATGTATATAACTTTTTAGAAAAAAATTTTGGAGATTTTGTTTCTGAGAAAAGAACAAGAGATTTAGAAGAAATTATGGATAAAATTTCCGAAAATAAAGAAGATTATAGAAAAGTACTTGAAAGTATATATGATGAGACAAATATGATAATTGAAAAAGGAAAAAATATACAATAAGAATAAACTTATATATAAGTTATTTTAATATTAATTAATGGCTGTTAGGGGAATAAAAGTTGGAGATGTATATGAAGTAGAGATAAAGAGTTTAACACAAAGGGGAGATGGATTTGCTAGGATAAAGGGGGTTGCGACTTTTGTAAAGAATGTAAGTGTTGGTTGGAAAGGTAATGTAAAAGTTATTAAAGTTGGTCCTACTTATGTAGTTGCTGAACCTGCTGTAGCTGGAGAATCTGAAGATTCGGACCAGAGTGATTTTTAAAGATTTATAAAATATTTTTTTAAGATATTTTTTTATCTAAATGATGATATCATGATGACAGCTCCATATGTAAAATGGCCTGAAGATGTATTGAATACATTTATACAAAATTATGAAGCAAGGGTATATGAATTATTTGAAAGAGCAAAACAAAGTGGAAAAATTAGAAAGGGAGTAAATGAAACTACAAAGGCAATAGATAGAGGACAGGCAAAATTGGTAGCAATTGCATTAGATGTAGATCCTCCAGAAATAGTAATGCATATACCAGCATTATGTGAAGAAAAGGGAGTAATTTATGTATATGTTTCTTCAAAACAAAAATTGGGACAATCTTGTGGTATAAATACACAAGCATCTGCTGCTGCTATAATAGAACTCGGTGAAGGGAAACAAATTATGGATGAAATAGTAAAGGCACTTAGTACATTGTTAAAGAAGTAAATTTTATAAATTTTTTTAATGTTATATGTAAGTTATTGTAGGTATCGAAAGGTTTATAAAATTTTATGTAAATATATATAATATGGCGTTAGACGATGTTGTTAAAAATGCATTTGTCCAATTAAGTACAGATGCCAGTTTAGGTCAGCAAGTATACAATGCGGTAATAAGTTCTCTTAGTGATACTTTACAAGCTACTGCAAAACAAATAGAGACGCAATTAGACCCAAAAGTAAATAAATCATTAAAATATACAATTGAAGGATTTAATATTAATTCTACTAAAGATGTTATTGATCCTTCACAATTATATAAGGATATGGGAAATATATATAAACAAAATATATTTGGAAACGGTACATTCTCTAATATATATTTATTATCTACATTGTATATAAGAGGCCTTAAAAAATTAGGATATCCAGATCCAATTACCGGTAGAAGAGAAATTGCTAATAGACAAGAAAGAGAGAATGCACAAAATATTACAAATATAATTGCAGAATTATTACCAGAGGCATTATCTCAATATTATCAGTCGATAGGGAAGAATGTAACAAAGTCAGAAATTATGACAAATCTAGATAAATATGCTTCAATATTGTATGGTGCGTATAGTGGGGTAACAAATCTAATAGGATCATATATAATATCTAGGACACCAAATATATCATTATTAGAATCTTCAACTAGATTAATGTCTACATTGAATGAAACGTTCATATCTACTATAGAAGGATCAATATATACAATGTATTCAAAATTACCAATTCCAGAAGCAGTAGCATTAATATTGGGTAAATTGGGTCAAATAGGATTATACAATAATACATTTGATAAAATGTACAGAAAGATTGGCAGTTACATAGGTCAAGGATTAAAGCAACAGCAGAATCAACCAGCAGTTATTCAACCAGTTCAGCAAGTTAATCAACCCAATATTCAACAACCCGTACAACAAGCCAACCAACTACGACAAAATCAACAAAACCAATTGGTACAAGTTCCTCAACCACATGTAATAAGACCTCCAAATCAACCCCAACAAAATCAGCAACAAAATCAACAATCACCATAGTTAAAAAACTGAAAAATGAAAAAATTAGCAGTATTATTAGATCATAGGTGGGATTCGGGTGTTAAAACTTTTTCCATTGGTGCTTCATTATCTTTTTTAAGATTATATGAATTATTTGAATTATTTAAAAATAAATTAGGGGATTTTGAAATAGATTTTTATGTAATTACATATAATCCTTATGGTAAAGTAGGGTATTTTAAAGTTGATTTTAATGAATTATACAGAATATATAAAAATAAAGATATAAAGAGAATTATAGAGCTTGCTAATAAAAATTATGGCGGTATATCTGAAAGAATTGGATTGGACGATATATTAAATGAGTTATCTAGTTCAGATTTTAAATTTATTACTAGTGTTGGTTTTGGTATTTATAATGATAGCTTTGAAAAGAAAGAAGATTTAGATAAAATATTATCTAATAATGGAACTTATATGATAATGTTTCATACAGATTATTCTAGTAATTTCTTATATAATCTTGTGGAATTCGTGAATTCTGGTAGGTTAAAAAATATAAGTGAAAGAACAAAAAATAAAATATATTCATTACTTAATAGAAAATTAAGTAGAGGTTATATGGATGATATAGATCAAAAAGAATTAATATATATAATAGAATATTTATCGAATTCTAATACTGAAGAAGCTATAGAATTTAGAGAAAAATATTATTGGTGGTTAGATGAATTAAAGAAGTATATATATACATTTACCAAGCTTACTGAATCAGAAAATGTAACTAGTATGTTTCCTACATATATTGTTAGTGATTCTAATAGTAGATTTATAAAAAATGTTAGCGGATCAAATATTAAGAAAAGAATAGTTTTACATGAGCCCATGTATATGATAACATTAGATAAGTATTATAGAAATGAGATAGAAAAATATAAAAAATATTATATGAATCTGTATAACAAAATTAATAAGATAAATTTGCTTTATGTAGGAAGAAGATCAAAAGAGAAAGGAATTGATGATATAATAAGGCTGTTTGAAGATTTAGCTAAAGAAGGTGAAGATGTAAGATTAATAATTGTTTCTCCAGATTTTGGAGAAGATACTGAAGAATATAAAAAATTAGAAGAAATTGTAAATAAATATAAAAGAGGGGAAATTCATATATATAGCAAGGCTTTGGGTAATTCTTTGCACGAATATCCTTTATATTATATAGGATTATTAAAAGCACTCGGAGAATTAAATTCAACAATATATATTAATCCAACATATTTAGAATCATATGGTCTCTCTACTTTAGAGGTTATTATATTTGGAAAACTTTTAACAATATATAGAAATGTTGATGGATTAAAAGAATTAAAAGAAGAGGGATATCTAAATAATAAAACAGCATTTAGAACATATGGGGATCTTGTTAATCTAACTAAGAAAATTATTGAAGAAATTAAGAATGGAAAGTATGATGAATATGTAAATAAGGAATTAATAGAAATGCTAGAAAAGGAAGTTGATCCAGAAGAGCTTGCATATGAATATGCAAAAATAATAGGAGAAATGATATATGATCAATTGAAATCAGAATATAATAATAATTTAGAAGTTCAAAGTGAAGAAATTGAAGCAGTTGCGTAGTTTTTATTTTTTGGTGGTTATATAATTTTTATAAAGATCAATATTTCTCTAATTTTTTATGGTATATATAAAATGGCTTAATGAACTATCTAAAAACGATGTAAATATTGTTGGTGGAAAAGCTGCAAATTTAGGAGAAATGACAAAAATAGGAATTCCTGTTCCCCAAGGATTTGCTATAACTGCAGAAAGTTATTGGAAATTTGTAGAATACAATGGAATAAAAAATAAAATAGAAGAAATATTAAAATCAATTGATATAAATAATCCAACACAATTAAGGAAAGCTGCTAATCAAATACAAGAATTATTTATAAAAGGAAATATCCCAGATGATTTAAAGAATGAAATATTAGAAAATTATAGAAAATTATCGAGCATGTTTGGAAATGAACCAATATTTGTTGCTGTAAGATCATCAGCAACTGCAGAAGATTTACCAAACGCTTCTTTTGCAGGTCAACAAGCTACATATCTAAATGTAAAGGGTGATGATAAATTATTGGACGTAGTTAAAAAATGTTGGGCATCCTTGTGGACGGCAAGAGCAATTAATTATAGATCAACTATGGGATTTGATCAAAATAAAGTAGCTCTATGTGTTGTAATACAAAAACAGGTATTTTCAAAGAAATCTGGTGTTATGTTTACTGCAGATCCAGTTAAAAATGATTTATCAAAGATAGTAATTGAATGTTCTTGGGGATTAGGAGAAGCAATTGTTTCTGGTGAAGTAATACCTGATGAATATATTGTAGATAAGAATACATTAAATATATTGGAAGTAAAAATAAATGAAAAGAAATTTATGACAGTATATGATCCTGATTCGTTTACAAAGGAAGTAGAAGTTCCAAACGAATTAAAGAATGCAAGAGTATTATCTGATGATGAAGTGAAAAAATTGGCAAATTATGGAAAGATATTGGAACAACATTATGGAAAACCACAAGATATAGAATATGCAATTGATGATAATGGTATATATATTGTACAAACAAGAGATATAACAACAATTAAGAAATTAAAGAAAGAAGAATTAGAAGTAAAAGGTGAAAAAATATTATTAAGAGGTATTGCTGCATCACCAGGTGTTGGTACCGGGAAAGTAAAAATAATATTATCTCCAGAAGAATTTGATAAATTTGAAGAGGGAGATGTATTAGTTACTGTAATGACAAATCCAGATTATGAACCACTAATGGCAAAGGCTTCTGCAATAGTTACAGATGAAGGTGGACACTTATCACATGCTGCAATTGTTTCAAGAGAACTTGGTAAACCTGCGGTTGTTGGAACAAAAGATGCAACTAAAATATTGAAGGATGGAATGATTATAACTGTAGATGGAACACATGGTGTTGTATATGAAGGAGAAGTAAAATTGGGAGAATTAACTAAAAAAGAAGTTGCAAGAAAAATAATAAAATCTACACCATTAGAAATTACAGCTACAAAAATTATGGCAATTGCTGATTATCCAGAAACTGTAAGTAAAGTAAAAGATTTAGTAGATGGTATAGGATTATTAAGGTTGGAATTCTTAGTATTAAGAAATAGAAAACATCCAAGATGGTATTTAGAGAATAATAAATTAGATGAATTTATAAATATGTTAGTAGAGAGATTAGAAGAAATATTGAGAATCATGTATCCAAAACCAGTAATAGTTAGGACATTAGATATGAGGACTGATGAATATAGAAATTTAGAGGGAGGAGAAAGAGAACCAAAAGAAGCAAATCCAATGATAGGATGGCACGGTATTAGGAGAGATTTAGATCAAGAACAATTGTTTAGAGCTCAAATAAGAGCTTTTAAAATATTGATAAAAGAAAGGGGATTAAATAATTTATGGGTAATGTTACCATTTGTAATATCATGGGAAGAGGTATATAGAGCAAAAGAAATAATTAAAAGTGAGGGATTAATACTTGGAAAAGATATAAAGTTTGGAATAATGGTAGAAACACCTGCTGCTGCATTAACAATTGAAGATATAATTAAAAATGCTGGTATAGATTTTTTATCATTCGGAACAAATGATCTAAGTCAATTAACATTAGGAGTAGATAGAAATAATGAAATGGTACAAAAATTAATGGATGAAGGTCATCCTGCAGTTGTCAAATTAGTATCAAGGGTAATAAAAATATGTAGAAAATATGGAATATATACATCATTATGTGGACAAGCTGGTTCTAGACCAGATTATGCAGAACTATTGGTAAAACTTGGTATAGATTCTATATCAGTAAATGTAGATGCAATAGAAGTGGTAAGGGAGACAGTAACAAGGATGGAGAAAAAGCTTTTATTGGATAAAATAAGAAAATTATAAATGAATAAAAAGGACATATTATATATATCTATAGTAACTGTTTTTTCAATATTTTTCATATTATTACCAATAAATATTAATATATTTGTTAAAATTGGAATAATTGTATTATTATATTTAGTTTATTCATTAAAATATCTTCAAGAATATTTAGAATATGAAGAGATGGTAAATAATTTTCCATTATTTTTAAGAGATTTATCACACTATTTAAAAATAGGACAACCATTACCAGTTGCTTTAAAGAGTGTATCAAATAATTATTATGGAAAAAGATTAAATAGGGAAATTAGATATATAATTTCTGAAATGGAATATGGAAAAACTTTCTATGATGCATTAAATGATTCTGCAAATAGGATAAATAATTTGGAAATATCAGAAGTTTTATCAAACATAAATAATGTTTTAAAAAGTGGTGGGGATTTAAGCAATTTATTAGATACATTATCAGAAAGTATAAGAAATTTAGAAATGATTAAAAAGGATAGATTATCTCAACTAAAGCTTACTACTTATACATATTATGGATTATTTCTTGGAGTCCTATTATCAATTATTGCAGTATATTATTTAATAATTAATATAAAATCATTGGGTCTTTCATTTAATAAAGAAACATATTATGAATTAATAAATGTTTATAGATTTTTATCATTTTTATTGTTATTAATTAACGCAATTTTTACAGGTCTAGTTATTGGAAAACTTGCAAAGGGAACTATAAAGTCTGGTATAATTCATAGTATAGTTTTAACAATTATATCCATAGGCTTTTTCTTTTTATTATAATTTTAAAATTTTTTCATTTAAGGAATTATAATGGTATTCAAGAACTATAATGTTAAAATAAGAAAAATTAGGGAATCAAGAAAATCTATGAGACCACCTTTCTGGGCAGCAATCAGAAAATTTGGTAGAATAGTTTCACTTTATAGATTAAAATAACTATACATTGGGTTCAACATTTTTTATTATATGATCTATATCCATTCCTTTTCTTCTATTCTTTATTAATACAATTCTTGAATCAATATCTTCTTTAAATATTTCATAACCAGGTAATTTTTCCACTAATCCTTTTGCGAAATTTCTTATATCTTCCATACTTGGAACATTTTTATATTCTAACCTTGATCTTGAATATCCTAAGAATGAATAGGATTTTACTTCTACAAAGTGAGGATTGTATATTTCAATTAATTTAGCCCATTCATCAAAATATTTGGGGTCATCATTTACTCCTTTAATTAATGTCATTCTTGCAACCCTCCTTGTTTTCATTCTTGATGCAATTTCTAATGATTTTATAAACCGCTCCCAATAATCTTTATATATAGGAACAGATATTTTTTTGTACATTTCCTTATTTGGAGCTGTAAATGATATATATAATTGTGTTGGTAATGCATTCTTTTCAACTAATCTTTCTAATGCTTCTGGAACCTGTCCAGATGTTACTATAAATATTGATTTTATCCATGGCCAATTTTTCTTAATATATAATATGCTCTCTGCAACATATGGATATAATAATGGTTCTCCCGATAATGAAAATGTAACATGTGTTGGTTTATCAATAAATTTATCTAATAATTGTTTATTTGCCTTTGGATTTCCATAATATCCAATTAATAATTTCTTCCTTAATTCTCTCAATTTCTCCATTGTTTCTTCAGGTTTATCCACTTTATCTTCTGGTAATATATTATAGTAAGGTTCAAATTTTGTATTTGGTCTCCAGCAAAATATACATCTATTTGTACACCAAACAACAGATTGGGTCATTTCCATACATCCTGCAGTATCTATTCCATAGAATTTATTTTTATAACATGTTCTTCCATTTATAATCGATTCTTTTGTCCAATGACAAATTTCAACAGCAGAATGATCATAAATTCCATATCCAGCTTTCTCTAATTGTTTTGAATGTTTTGAATCATGTATATTCCACTTTTCAATATTTTCATTCATTGAATAATATATTATATAATATAGTTATAAATCTATCAGTGAACTTGGCATTCATCATTTATCAGCTGAGAAGGCTTTCCTCACCCAGATAATTATATATCTTAAAAGATTTTATTTCATAATTTTTAAAATATTTTTTAAGTAATTCTCCTAATTTTTCTTTATTTAAGTTTTCTTCACTACACCATGCAGCATCTATATCTATATAAATTCCATCTTCTTCAGTATAACTACTTATTACTATATGGGATGTTGTTAAAATTCCAGCAAATGTTATATCTTTATTTCCTTCAAAATCTGTAGGAAATAGATAAATTTTATGATATAATAATCTACTATTTAAAATTTTTGCAAAATCATTAGAAAGTTCTCTAATAATATCTATAAAATTTTCATTTTTATTTATCTTTACTATTGCTATTAATCTCTTTACATCCTTGACAGATATTCTTTTATATTCCTTATTCATTTATGAATAAATCTATATATTTTTATCTTTAAAAAATTTATATTTAGGAAAGCCCCGTCGTCTAGTGGCCCAGGATTCAGGGCTCTGGTCCCTGAGACCGGGGTTCGAATCCCCGCGGGGCTATTCTTATAAAAATAATTATTTAACGATTTTTTAATGACCAATAATCTTGAATCAATATTAAGGGAAGCTGAATATATAATAAATAATGCTAATGAATTATCAAATCCAGAATATTATCTCCCAACACTTTCAAAATTTCCATATATACTTTCTCAATTTGGTGCAAGGTTTTATGATGGGATAAAGAAGGAAAGAATACCTTTTGTAGAAATAAAAGGATATATGGATTTAGATAGTATAATTATTGACGGTTGTTCTACAGTTGGGAATATAGAAATAGCAAGAATATTAAATTATCTTAAAAAACCCGTAAGTAATTTAATTGATATAGTATGTAAAGATAAAGAAAGAACTATAGAACAAAAAGATGAAATAATAAAATATTTTGAAATGAAAGGATATGAATATAGATTTCTACCAAACAATATTTATAGATTTAAATTAAATTTGGGTGAGAAGAATTAATAGTTCCAAACCTATATGGAATATATTATTATATAAAAGTAAAGTTACCAAATAATAAAATATTATATATAATGATTGATACTGTGGGAAATATTTTTATTAAAAAAACCGGTTTAGATCGTACATTATATATTGAAAATTTTGGATTATTTTCCATAATTTATAAATTTTTTAGGTATAAAGAGAGAGATATAAAAGATTTAGAAGAATATGAAGAGTATGGAGATAAAATAAAGGAAATAATAAATAAAGGATTTAGTGAAAGAGATATTGATAGTTTAAGATCTTTAATTGGCAAGAAAGATATAAAGATAAGAAGGAATTTGGATAAATATCTTGAAAAACATCCAGGTTCTATTTATGGAAATTTATATATGGTTATTGAACATATTTAATAAACTTTTTTGGTGAATTAATTATTATAGATCTTTCTAATGGCATATTTAAATAAATAGAATCTAACAAAATCTTTATTAATATATTTATTCTATCTGGAACATTCTTTATGGATCCATATAATTCTATTCTTTTATGTGGTAAATCAACATTTCTAAATAAATATTGTGTTGCATATTGCCAATTTAGATCAATATCAACAATTCCTCCCAAAATAAATAAGTCATATTTCTCTAAATCTTTATCATTTAATATTTCATCTCCATAAGGATCTAGTATTATTGCTTTATATTTATAAAAATCAAAATCTTCTTGTTTTTTATATATATTTACAAGATTTTTACCCAAAAAAGAATAACCAATATCTCCAATTAGTATTAAATTACCATCAAACAAATATTCTCTTATAACTTTTAATGATTGGGAAATTTGTATTCTTAAACTAATTTTTCCTTTATTGGACAATAAATTATATAATGAATTATCTATTAGAAATTTCTTTTCATTTTCAATATCTCTTAATATTTTTTCTTTTGTTATATCTATTTCTTCTTTTGTATCTTTATTATATTTTACCTCAATAAAATTTCTATATATTGTTTCTCCATCATCTTTATACAATTTTTTTCTATTTAATAAATATTTTACAATGCAATCTTGTCCAATATATTTTTTGCTTTTATCATAATTTCTTACAGTTATATAATTAATATATTTTGAGGTAATTTTTTCTAATATCATAAAAAATATTTTTTATAAAAATATTTTAAGGCCCGTCGTCTAGTGGTATGATGCCGGACTCACTATCCGGAGGTCCCGGGTTCAAATCCCGGCGGGCCTAATGAATAATTAATTCAATTATCATTCTTTGAATGGTAGAAAATTACTTTAATTTATTAGAGTTTGATCAGTTTTATAAAATTGACCGTCGTAGGATTGTTTAATGGATAATAAAAGTGATATCTTTCTTATAATGTTATCTGGAATTTTTAGGAGTATTGCAACTGGGTCCCTTGGAATTATTACCGGATTATATCTATATAATGTCCTTCACTTATCTTTCACTTTGATAGGTGTATTCTTTGGTGTTGGTGCATTATCAGTACCATTAATGAGCATTTACTTTGGTAGATTAGGTGATCGTTATGGTAGAAAGAAAGTACTTATGATTATCTTACTCTTTTTACCATTATCAATATTAATTCTCCTCTCAACTTCAAGCTATCCTCTCCTTTTATTATCCGCTGCTCTGGGTGGTTTTGGTACAGCTGGTGCGTTGGCTAGTGGTAGTGCAGGTGCAGTAGCAGCTCCAATTATGAATGCATTACTAGCGGATAAGACAAATGAAGAGAATAGGACAAAGGTTTACTCTCTATTTTTTCTTTCTTTGAGTCTGGCTGGAGCAGTTGGGGCATTGTTATCTCACTTAAATTATAGAGATGGATTCATAATAGCCTTAATATTATCGTTAGCTTCACTAATTATAATATTACTGGTTAAGGACAAATATGGTGAGAGTATTAGGAGAGCTAAGAATTCTTCCACCTCTAATTCGATTAATCTGAGTGGATCAGATAAAAAAGTCATTAAAAGGTTTATAGCCACTGGAGCCTTGAATGGTCTTGGACAAGGATTGGTAACACCATTTTTACCTTTAATCTTTGAAGTATTACTTAAAGTACCTAAGGAAGAGATAGGTAATATATTTTTTCTTGGCGGTATAGCAGCTGCATTCATATCACTTCTAAATCCCTTAATTACTAGTAGATTAGGATTTGTTAAGACTGTTATTTTAACTAGATCTATATCTACTGCAGCTCTAATATTACTACCATTTGTGAATATATTCTCCTCAATTCTAAGTTATGATCTTATGTTGGCATTAGCACTATACATAATCTATATTATGTTTAGAGTTATTTCATTACCAACGCAATCATCTTTAATGATGAATTTGGTTAGTCAAGATTCAAGATCTACGGCAACGGGTATGAATCAAGCTGCTAGGTTATTTCCATCTGCTATTGCAACAGTATCTAGTGGATTTATAATAGATTATTTAGCTTTACCAGTACCTTTCTTTTTAGCATTTATAGTTAATATAGCAAATATATATCTTTATAAAAAGTTCTTTAAAGATATTGAAACAAACAATGGCATAAAAAGTGTTTTAATTGAATGAAATTTTTAATATATAAATGATTATTCAAGATATTTGAATTTAAAATAATAAATTATATTTTTAAAAGTTCCTAAAATATAAATTATATAAATTTCCGAGACTACTTTATTCTTAAGAATTCATTTATTAGTCATATTATGTTATTTTCATTGGAAAATATTTTTCATATCTCTAATTCTTATTAATAATATTTTGTAGTCTTTTCTTAATATTTCATTATTTTCATTCTTGATGTTTATTTAGCTATTTTTAAATTTTATTATATAGCATCATTATATGACACTGAGATGTGAACTATTTGTAAAATAAATGCTCCTTCAATTAGAAAGGAATTGTCAAAAATATTGTATGATAATTATAAAATGTCTCAGGAAGAAATTGCATATAAATTATCAATAACGCAATCTACAGTTTCTCAATATTTAAAGGTTATAAGAGGTAAATCTTATTTTGAGTTTGATCAAGAAGATAAAATTATATTAATTAAAATGGCAGAATTATTAAAAAAATAAAAATATTAAATTATTAGATCTACAATCTATTTTATGCCAATTATGTGAAAAAAGATATAAATATGTAAAATGCTATATTAAAGTATGAGTATATTTGATATAAAATCTGTTGCAATTGTGGGAGCAAGTAATAAAGAAGGAAAGGTTGGAAATATAATATTAAAGAATTTTATTAAAAGATTTCCTGGAAAAATATATCCAATAAATCCAAATTATGATAATTTATATAATATAAAATGTTACAAGAGTATTTTTGAAATAAATGAAAATATAGATGCAGTTGTAATAGCAATACCTGCAGAAGGTGTTCCTGAAGTTATAAAACAAGCTGGAGAAAAAGGAGTAAAATTGGCAATAATAGTTTCTGCTGGATTTTCTGAAGTTGGAAAAAAATATCTTGAAGAAAAAATATTAGAATATTCAAAAAGATATGGGATAAGAATGTTGGGACCAAATGGTATGGGTGTATATGATCCATATAATGGTATAGATACATTTTTTGTTGATGATAAAAGGTTAATAAGACCAAAGAAAGGAAAAATTGTTTTATTATCACAATCTGGTGCAATTGCTTTGGCAGTTATGGAATGGTTATCAAGCAAAAATATTGGTGTATCAAAGATAATTTCTTATGGGAATAAAATTGATTTAGATGAAGTTGAAATATTAAAAGAATTAAAGGATGATCAAAATTCCAAGGCAATATTTATATATATGGAAGGATTGAGAGAAGGAAGAGGTAAAGAATTTTTAGAAGTTGCAAGCCAATTAAATATACCAGTAATAGTATTAAAATCTGGAAAAACAAAAAGGGGTTCTGTTGCAGTTTCTTCTCATACAGCATCTATGGCTGGAGATTATGAAGTATATAGAAATTTATTTAAACAATATAATATAATTGAAGCAAAAAGTATGGGAGATTTTATGATCTATTTAAAAACTCTAGCATTTTATTTATAATAATGGTAATTTACATATATACAAATGGCGGGGGTGAAGGTGTTTTAACAACAGATGCTTTAGAAGAAAATAATATTAAAATAGAAGAAACACCAGAAGATGTTAAAGAAAAATTAAAAAATATTCTACTTCCTTTTGCATCGTTTCATAATCCAATAGATACTACAGCTCAGGCAAATGAAGATCAATATATAGAAGGATTAAAAATTTTATTAAATGATTCAAGAACTGAAGGAATAATTGCAATATTATTACCCCAATTACCTTTTTTTACAGAAAAATTTCCTGAAAAATTATCAAAAATAATTAATAAAAAGGTTCCCTTAGTATTTTTAATATATGGGGGAGGATTTACTGAACAAATAAAATTATCTGTTGAGGAATATTTACCAGCATTTGAATCTCCAGAAGAGACTGCTAAAGCATTGTCTTTTTTATTAAAATTAAAGAGAAATAATCGGATATAAATTTTATAAATATTTTCTTTAAGGATATTATATGAATAAGAAAATATTATTGATTTTATTATCTCTCTTTATATTTCTATTAAGCAGAAATATTTTCTCCTATCAAATTTATTATTATAATCAAAGTTATATTCCAAATATATCAATTACTCCATATTTATATAATAGTGAATTTTTAGCTGGGCAAAATATTACTGGATATGTTTTGGTACAAAATAATGATCCATATTATTATCCACAAATATTTTTGGGAATAATGTTAGTTAATGAAAATTCTTCTTTTGGTACTCAAGTATTATTTGCTGAATTAAAGGTAACATCAAATTTATTTCCATATGAAAATTATACCGTAAATTTTTCATACCAAATTCCAGAAAACATATCTTCAGGAAATTATGAATTATTATTTTATTTATATACTGCTACAAAACATATAATAGGTAATCCAAACAATTTTTCTACACCAGTATATGAAAATATTTACGTAATTAATCAAAATATTGGTAATTATCCATGGATTAGTATTGTAAGAAATCAAACAGAATTAATAAATAATAATGGAGTATTAAATTTAAACTTGAGTTTATATTCATTATATAATACAAATGCAACAATAAATATTAAACTTGCTGAATGGGATGCTCTATTATATGGAGCAGTATACAATAATTCTCTTAATGTAGAAGTAAATAAAGGATATAATTATATTTATGATAACATTAATGTATCAAATCTATATCCTGGAATATATTATATTTTAATTGAAGTGTATTCTGATAATCTATTACAAGATCTATATATTATACCTTATTATGTTTATGGAAGGGCATTATCTTTTAATGGAATATATTTAAATAATAATGGAACTTTATTAGTAATTTTATCTACATATCCAAATGATAAAAAGAATCATAATTTATATAATGTTGGACTGACGATATATTCTGATAATCAAAATTTTCAAGATTCAATTAATATAGGAAATTTATTATATAATTCTACTGAGTATATATACATTTATGATAATGTTCCAATGATAAATGGAGAAGATTTATGTTTTAACTTAACATATCAAAAAGAAATAAATGGATTAACTTATCTTTCAAATATATGTTATCCATATTATTTAACAAATCAAACAACAAGCTTTTCTTCTAATTATAATACAGAAATAAAAGTTATAATAGTTTTAGTAATAGTTGCTGGTTTAGTTATTTACTTGCTTATGAAAAAATAATGAAAGTTTTATAAATTATGCTATATAAAAATAATTTTATAATGTTCACTAAGAGCAAAAATAAGGAAGGTATATTATATAATAGGTTATATAAGATTCTCATTATATTTATAATTATTTTTATCTATTTATTCCCTGTAAATTCTATTGTATATTATACATGTACTACTTCTCTTTCTACCACTAATACCATTACAAAAACTGTTACATCTACACTTACAGCTACTTCTACATCTATAGTTGCTATTCCAGTATATACTACAGTCACTTACACAGTTTATAATACAGTTACTTATACAACAACAGTCACCAGTACAGTACATACTACAGCAACAAGCACAGTATATACGACAACTACTATAACGCAAACTGCATATGGTATATCAACTACAACTAGTACATTAACTACGACCTTAACTTCAACCGTTTCGGTAACAGCTACAATCACAACAACTACTACATCGGTTGTTTTGACTACAGCTACTACTACAACAACTTCTACGAGCACTATATTGAGTACAGTATATACGACAACTACCAATACTGTAACAACAACAAGTACAGCTACAACCACATCAACTGTTTATGTAACTACTACATCTACTTTAACTTCAACTGTTACGGCTAATCAGACTTATTATACTTTAATGCAATCATAAGATGAATATTAATACTAAGATAAAAAAAATTCTAATATACATGTTAATTTTAATATTTTTTATAAAAATATTTAATGTTGCTTATAGTCAAACTTGTATTGTTCAATCTGGATCATGTATGGTCTGTTATTCTGGAGGAAACTGTGTAACTGAATGTGTAACTACGAAAACTACTACAGTATATACCACTACTACCATTACAACAACCGTTACATATACATTCACCAATACAGTCTACACAACAGTCACTAACACAGTTTATATTACAGTAACTGAGACAGCAACAGTAACTAATACGGTATCTACAACAACCGTTACATCGACAGTTACAAGTACAACTACATCTACTATTTATACATCAACATCAACAGTATATACAACAGTAACTAATACACAAACAGTTACTTCAACAGTTTCTACATCAACAGTTACTTCAACAGTGACTTCTACATCAACGGTAACTAGCACTCAAACATATACTATAACTGCAACAAGTACAACTACATCAACATTTACTAGTACAGTAACCAATACTCAATATACAACGTCAACAGCTACAACTACTTCCACCATTACAAATTATGCAACTACTACAACAACAACTACTCTTATATATAATTCTATCATATATTTGCAAGGTATTTTGAGTATTAATTCTATTAATCAAACTTTCTATAGATCAATTAGTTTCCCCGTACAGTCTGGAAATACAATATTTTATTTAAATATAACAAATTCTGGTAATGTAACAATTAACAATATAACCTTATCTTTTTCAGTTATTGGAAATAGTGTAATTTTATCATATAATAATTTACCTATAACAACATTAAATAATATTACTATATCTTCTCCTTTACCACCAAATAGCTCATTAATAATACCATTTAATATGCTTGTAGTATCTCCAGGTTTAACAGATGTTGATATAGATGTTTATGTAAACGGACAATACATAGGATATGGAAACTATCAATTTGATGTAGAACTAGGATCTTCTTCACCTACTTTAGTAGTTTCTGAAAATATAAATTATGTATTGGTATCTTTAGCAGGAATTTTAGGTCTGTTACTATTAATATAAAATAACAAATTATTTAAAAAAATTATTATCATTATTAGTTTATGAATATGAGAAATATACTTGTATTATTAATAATTATTGTAATAATTTTTTGGATAATACATTATTTGGGTTATCAAAGTAAAACATATGGTAATGGAAATATATTAAAATTAGTAATATATAATCCAACAAATTGTACCGTTTTTTCACAATTTCAACAAGAAATATATATAAATAGCTCTATAATGAATGAGTATGGAATAAACGAAAATGGATCAAATGTTTTCTTCTTTACAAATTTAAGTAATATTACAGGATCAATTTTATATTCATGGTTTGCAGGATACTATAATAATTATTCTATTTGGTGGGTAAGGTTACCAACTCTAATCTCTCCATATTCAAATATTACAATATACATGTATATAGGACCTGTGGGAGAAAATTACTATGAAAAATATTCTCCTTATGTTGGTATTTCATCTTATGTATATAATAATTATAGTTTGGGACCTTTAAGTATTTATGATAATGGACAATTTGTCTTTGATTTTTATGGTTGGTTTTATGATACAAAAGATAATTGGATCTTAAATGTCGAAAATGGAAATTATTTCCCAGCACCAACTATTAATGGAATTGAAATGATAAATTATTCATTATCTCAAGGATCTTATATAGAACCTCCAAATAATGGAAATATTCCAAATATACCAATAATTATTGAAGAAGGATGGTATTATAATGGAGAAGCTGACGCAAATGTAATTTCTATGTATGGTGGAAAAGTTCCTGTATATGCAGCAGGAGCAAATATGTTTGGTGGATATACACCAACACTATTAGATTCTATATTTGTACAATATGAATATTATAATTTACAACCCGCAATATATATTTCGTATGTAGGAAATCTTGGTAATATTCAATTATATAAAGGACCATTTATAAATAAAAATCAGTCATATGTTTATTCATACTTTTTAGTTGACTTTTGCAATAATACATATATACAGGCCGGATATCTCGCATTGAATAATACTCCGCCAATTTCCCTATTAGGAACCTTAGAAAATACCAATCAAACTTTAAAAATAAGAATTGATAGAAACATTTTATCAGGAGATTACTTTTCCATTAATTCTGGAAGTGGTCCCCAATCAACATCTTCACAATCTATATATTGGGTTGTTGGAAGAACATATCCACCAGATGGAATTATGCCGGAAGTTTATATAGAAAGTTTATCATAAATAATCTAGCTTTTTAAATTTTTTTAAGATAGATCAATAATGAAAAATTTATTTAAGATTATTTATATTTTAAAGAAAAACAAGATAATAAATAAATTGTATGGGTTCATAAAGAAATATCCTTTTTATATAATTTTGGGTATTTTACTATTAATTTATACTTATCAGACAGTTTCTGTATTTTATCCTATAAATTCATATATTTCAGATGAAGTATGGTATGCTTCAGCTTCATATAATATTATGACAAAAATATTTCATTTAAATATAAATCAAACTGTTCCATTCCCTTCTGGAAAAGATCTGTCTAATTATTTTAATCTTGAACATTCTCCCTTAGCAAAATATATAATTGGTATCTTTATATATTTTTTAGGATATAATTATTGGGTTTGGAGAATTCCTAGTTGGATATTGGGAGATCTAATAATAATTCTATCTTTTTTAATAACTAGAAAAATTGTTGGTAATAATATATTTGGAAATATTGCAGGAATAATTACTTCAGTTTTGATTATTTCTGATCCAAATATATGGGTAATGCATGGCATAGCTATGCTAGATATATATGTATCATTATTTTCCATACTATCATTGTATTATTTAATAAAAGATGATATATTAAAATCATCTATATCTTTTGGATTAGCATTTTCTTCAAAATTTCCTGGAGCATTTTTAATATTTCCTCTTTTATATTATATTAATGGAATTAATATAAGCAGAATAAAAAGGTTTCTTTATGTAATTCTATTGCCATTAATAATATATTTATCTTTAAATCTTCCATTAATTATATATTTTGGATTTTCTAGTTGGTTTAATCAAAGTTTTTTAAATGCATTAGAATGGGATATAACATCAGGACATATTTTAAATGCTCCAAATCAAATTTCTTCACCATGGCAATGGTTATTAAATATTCATCCATTTGATTTAGGAACATATTCTGGAAATGATCTTTATTTAAATAGTTTTCATGCATTAGTAAATAATTATATTATGATACTATGGTTAATTTTAACACCTTTAATATTTATATTAAAAGATAAAAAAGTTACAGTTTCCTATTTATATCCATTATCAATTTATTTAGGATTTTTCTTAATATATTTCTTAGGTAATACAACAATATTTACATATTATGTTACAGATTTTATGCCAATGGTTTATGTATATGTAGTTTCTTCTCTATTTTTATTAGGATTAAGATATTATAAAAATTTAAATTAATAGCGGACCCGGGGGGATTCGAACCCCCGACCTACGGCTTAGGAGGCCATCGCTCTATCCATGCTGAGCTACGGGTCCTTTCTAATTTAATTCAATTATCTTTTATTAAATTTTGAATTTTTTTATTGTAATAAACTAAGTCTTTTAAAATCAAAAATTTATAAATATCAATATTCTACTAAATTATTTATGAAGGGTATATCTCCAATTATTGCAACAATACTATTAATAGTAATGACAGTAGCAATAGCAGGATTAATGTACGCATGGTTATCTGGAATGTTTTCTTCATTAACAGGAGCTACATCAAGTCAGGTTTCCCAAGCTACACAAGTAACATCTTTTAGTGTACCACAAGTATATGTTTCTAGTGGTAATATATATGCAATAATATACAATAATGGAAATGTACCAATTAATAATAATACTATAATTATAACAGCTGAAGAATATTATGCTTCAAATGCAACATATGATGGTAATACAGATTCATGTACTGCATCAGTATTAAGTGGAAAATCTCCAATTCCACCAGGTCAACAAGCTACATTATTATTATCATGTTCAGGTCCAGTTAATATAATTAATGATTGGAGTACTGCAAATTATTATTATGTTTTTACATTTACATATAATGGCATATCTATTCAAGCAACATTAGCTGCCTCTTAGATTTAAAAATTTTTTATAATTAAATAAAAATTTTTATAAAAATTACGTCTTTGAAATTTTATGCTTATGCATTTCCCAAAGTTTATGTATTTCATTTAATATTATATGATATTCTCTTTCAAGATTCATTGACGGTCCCTTCTTTTTAATCTCTTCTAATATCTTATAAAGATTCTCTACATGCTTTTCTAATTGAATAATTTCTGGATAAACTATATTTAAATTAGCTCCATATAAATTCTTTAAATATTTTATATATTTCATTAATTCATTTAAACTATCCTTAGTTATTTTCTCAAGTTCTTTAATATTCCCCGAATTTTTTTTAGATTCTTTTAAAAGTTTTTCTACATCTTTATCTATCTTTTTGTCTTCTTTTTGTATATTTTTTATAATCTTTTTCTCTTTTTTAGGATTGTTAGCTACTTTTCCGCTAATTTTTCCTAACTTACCTGGAGGTAGATTTCCCCTAGATAATCTTCTTCCAAAGAGTGGTGCCATAAATTTTAAAAGAATTTTGGTAATTATAAATTTAAATCTTGCTTTTATAAACAATCTGACTTAGATAAAACATTGTATGATAAACATAAATATCTATTCTAAAACCCTATTTAAAATATTTTTAACATCTTCTTCAGAAAAACCTAAAAATAATATTTCTCCATATATATATACTAATACATCTTTTTCTCCTAACTTTAACCAGATGGAATCTTCATTTTTTTCCTTTATTTCAAAATTATTTAATATTTTTATTAATCTATTAATAAATTCATCATCTAAATTCTTATCAAACCTTACAGATAAATTATTTATTCCGCAAAGTTTATTTATGTTATATTTCATTATGATAAAATGTAATTAAAAAATATAAGCGTTTTGTATAAATTTATTTTATGATAAATCCAAAAGAAATAAGAAAAGATTTCCCAATTTTTGAAAATAATCCTAATTTAATATATTTTGATAATACTGCTACAACTCAAAAACCAAAACAAGTTATTGAAAAAATAAGAGAAGTTTATGAAAAATATTATGCGAATATACATAGAGGTGTATATAAAATAAGTGAAATATCTTCTGAAGAATATGAAAATTCTCATAAATTGGTTGCAGATTTTATAAAATGTAAAGAATGGAGAGAAATAATTTTTACAAGAAATACTACAGAATCAATAAATCTTGTTGCATATTCATATGGATTAAACAATATAAAGAAAGATGATAAAATTCTGATATCTTCTATGGAACATAGTTCAAATTTATTACCATGGAGATTTGTATGCAGAAAAACAGGAGCAAAATTAGAATATATCAATGTTAAAGATTATAAATTAGATTTGGATGATTTAGAAAAAAAGATAGATGAGAAAACAAAAATTGTTTCTATAACTCATGCATCAAATGTTTTGGGTACAATAAATCCTATAGAAGAAATAATAAAAATTGCTCATGAAAAAGGTGCTTTAGTTTTGATTGATGCTGCACAAAGTTCTGGACATTTACCCATAGATGTTAAAAGACTAGATGTAGATTTTTTAGTATTTAGTTCTCATAAAATGTTAGGGCCTTCTGGAATTGGTGTATTATATGGAAAAGAAGAATTATTAGAAAATATGGAATCATTTTTATGGGGTGGAGATATGATTAAAGATATTGATTTTGATAAAGAATATTTAAACGATTTACCATGGAAATTTGAAGCTGGAACACCAAATATTGCAGATGGAATTGCATTCGGAGAAGCAATTAAATATTTAAATAAATTGGGAATGGAAAATATTGAAAAATATGAACAAGAATTAACAAAATATTTCTTAGAAAGATTTGAAGAATTTTCAAACAAATATAAAGATGTAATATTAATGGGATTAAAAGATTATAAAGATAGAGAAGCTATATTTTCATTATTATTTAAAATAAATCCTCATATAATTGGAAAAATGTTGGATTCTTATAATATTACTGTTAGAACTGGATATCATTGTTGTTATATATTATTTAGACATTTAGATTTATATAAGTATAAAGGATCTGTTAGGGCTTCATTGTATATTTATAATACAAAAGAAGAAATTGATTTCTTCTTTGAAAAATTAGAGGAAATTGTTAAAAGATTTAAAGAATAGTCTATTAAAAATCTTTTTATAATCTATCATTCAATGTATATAAAACAGCCTTTTAGATTAGACATAATATGATGAAAGTAACTATGTAGAAATATTTATAATTATTATGGTGTATAATTTAATGAAAATTTTACAATGTTTAATCTACCTTAATCTTTTATATAATATGTTAAATTTTGGACTAAACATATATTTAAGCGTATAAATGTCGGATAATCTTGGTTATGCGACATACATATACTTATATTCGCTGGTTTTTGGTTACTGATAAAAATATATAGTTTTTAATAATAGAGTTTGTATTACATGATTACATATATATTTAATTTAGGTTACTTATTAAATCAAAAACTAGAATCTTCATAACACTTAATTATATATACAGGATGCTTATATTCAATCGTGTGATAGCCTATCAAGATTATATACATAACGCCTAATTACATCTATAGCCCTTTCTTTATTCAAATGTACAATGTCTTCTATTATATTATATATATTTTCCTTTAATGACGATTTATTTGCAGCTACAATAACATTTCCATAACAAAATCCCAGATCATGAGAAACATATTTATTCATATCTTCATCTTTTTCTAGTTTAGCTATTTTTTCAATATAGTTTCTACATATAGGTATATTAAAATATGCAGTTATATATCCTTTTTTATGCTTGTGTAAATTGTTTACTAAATCTAAATAATACATTACAACTTCAAAAGCAGTAGCTCTCAATTCACGATTATCACGATTATTTAAAATAGTAAGAAGATAGTCTCTATCTTTAATAGTAGAATCCTTGTCTAACTTATGTAAGATACTATAATCAATAGAATGCCAAATCTCATGAAACATTGCTGAACGAATAATGGATTCTGCTATAGCTTTTCTCATTTTTCTCTCATTTTTCTCGTTTATATATAATGGATATAAGAATATTGAGTTATATGGAATATTTAAAGATTGACTATCTATCATTCTTTCAATGGACTTTTTTGAAAAAATAATTTTATTTTTATTTGGTGAATACGCCGCAGTAATTGAAGGTTGATCTTCCAATATTTCTAATTCCGGTTTTTTATAATTTATTTTATACTTCCTTTTTATATATTCTATTATACCATATTTGTCTAGACTTTCAAAAGCCTTTTTATACTCGCTTTCTATAATATTATCTAAACTATGATTTAAAGAAAGCACCTTTTTTACATTATAGGCCACATCATTTATATATCCTTTAATTTTATCTAATGGACCATTCATTACTATATAATAGTAACGTAAAATTTATAAATTTTACCATTCATAATTAACAAGACAAAATAAATAAATTATTAAAAAATTAATAAAAATATAATATTTGTTATTGTCTCAAAGTTCTAATCTAGCCTAAATATTATTTATATAACAACATTAGAATTTTAGTTAGTGTATTAATTACTTTAGGTGCATCTATTTCATCCTCTTTAGAGAAATATCTGAGTTTTTCTATTATATTTTTTACATTTAATTTTGATGATTGTTTATCTTTATTCAATATATTTTCATAAATATATATGAGATCATTTGCAAAACATGCTCCCAAAGTGGTAGGTCGTGGATTTTTTTCTTGTAGCTGTCTTTTACATATTTATATATTCTGTTCCATAATTCTGTATACCTCTGGATATTTATATAACTCGTTTTTATAGAAATATATTAAAAATTCAAAAATACAAGTTCTTCAATTACCTTGACCAACTATAGCATGTCCAATTTCATGAATTACTATTGGATCAACAATAGCTTTTGCTATAGCTTTTTCTATATCATTATCATTTTTATATACTGGATATAGTATACTATTGTGTGTTATAGTAAATAGATTACCAATAAAAATTCTATTTGGATTGTTTAATTCCCGATTTATAAATCTTTTTAACGCATTTTTATAATATAGATTTCTCTTGTTTTTGAAGCATATATTCCGCCAATTCCATATATATTTTCTAATAAATTACCGTATATATCCTGCAATAAATTAAAAGACTCTGATAAGTCCACTATTTTTAATTTTAGTCCTTCAATTTTTATACCAAATTCATTTAAATACTCTATAGTTTCTTCAAAGCTATTTTTTATAAAAATATCTAGATCGTATTCATTTTCCGACATTATTAAATAATATTATTAATAAATTTTCATAAATTTTCATTATTTTATGTTTAAATTTCATGGATATAACAACATTAGAATTTTAATCAATGTAGTAAAAATTTATATTTTATCAGAATAAATATACTATTTTACATTTTTTAAGTAAGGTTAAAATTTAAAATAAATAGTTATTAATTTTAGTATTATGGAATATTATGAAGGATTTTTAAGTAAAATAACAAAAGGCAGATATATTGATATTTATGATAATTTAGATATAGAAAAAATGAAAAAGATTGTTCAAGAAAATATAGATTATTTAGTAAAATTAAAAGGTCAAAAAGCTATTGAAGAAATGATTAATAATAATAAGTTGATTGAATATTTTCAATGGTTAGTTAAGGAAAAAACTATTTTATATATTCAAAAAGAATTCTTAACTTATATTTATTTAATTAAAGAAAGATTTGGTGGAAAAGTTTTAGAAGATTTGATAAGTATGTTAATAAAATATGAAGAAATATTTCAAATATCTACGACATTTATAATAAAAACTATTGGAAAAAACATAGAAAATTTGGACGATGAAAGAATAAATGTTTTATTAGAAATATTAGAATATTTAATAAATGAAAAATATAAACTAAAAATTACTATTTATACAGCTTTATCCGAGAGTTTAAATTTAATTCTTGATAAAGATATAGATATTAAAATAGCAAAAGACTTTATAATAAAAGTTATTGGAAGTTTTAGCGGAAGACCATATCTTATAATAAAATTAAAAGACAGTATTCCAAAGGAAAAGTTTGTAAAATTATTAAATATATTTTCTTCCAATGGTTTATATTATAAGGTACAAAATGAAGAAGATTTAATATTACTTTTAAACCAAGTTGATAGAGATCATTCAATTATTGATTTTATAGATAATGTGAACTTTGAAAAAATAAAAGCAAGGGATTTCTTATTTATTCTAACAAAATACTTTGAAAATATATATTTTAATGATAAAATAAATCAAGAAATAAAATTAGAAATATTTAATCAGTTAATAAATAAAGGAGGAAGAATTGTTAGATATATAATAATTCATACAAATAATAAAAAACTTAAATTTGAAGACTATGATAAATTACATAATGTTATAAATTTAATGGGAAAAAATTTATTTGCAAAATATCCAAATATACTAAAATATTATCCCCAATTTGTTTCTTTTAGATTATATAGATTAATAAATTCTGAAAAAGATTTAGAATATTTAGAAAAAGAATTAAATAAAAGAGATTCTTATGAACTTATAACCGATTTTAAAACACTAGAAGAAATATATAAAGGCATAATAAGTAAATATAGTTTAACTTTAGATTATCTAATAAGACTTTTGGACTATATAGTTAAAGAATATGGAAAGAAAAGAAAATTAATTACAAAAATATTAGATGCTATTGAAGAAATAAATAAATTTGATAAATCAAGTTATTTATCACAATTTCTTGCATACAGATTATTCAGCATTAAAGATAATATAGGAAAAATTGGGGCTTGGTGTAATTATTTTTCACATGAAAGTACATATTATAAGTGGATTCTTATTAATTTTACGAAAAAATTAGAAAAGATGATTATATAATTAATTTATACAATATTAAACCATTTTATCAATATTTTATGATACTTTGAAAACTACTATAATTTATGTTACATTTATTGATGAAATTTTTTATTATTTCTAATAACTATAAGTATTTTATGATAATTTTTATTAGTAGATTTTTCTAGTAATTAAAAGAAGAACAGATAAATTTGATACAAAAATGAAGATTTTAAAACTTATAAAATAAAAAATTTATATGGATTTCCTTAAAAATAATTCAAAAGATTTCTTTAAAGAAGGAAAAAGAAATTTAAATGAAGGAAAATATAATTTGGCTATGTTTCATCTAGAACAAGCATTACAATTAGGTTTAAAATATAAATTATATGAATTAACTGGAACATATGATAAAACACATGATATTATTATCTTATTAAATAGAGTTATTGAATTAACGAAAGATAATAAATTAAAAGAAATAATGGATATGGAATACGTTACTCTAGAATTAATAAAACAAGCATATATTTCTTCAAGATATTTACCATTTATATATGATAAGAAATCTGCAGAAAAGGCATATCAAATAGTTAAAAAAATATTAAATGTACTTAGAATACTTTAAAAATAAGTGGGAAGAAAGAATTAAAATATTAAAAAATGCAAGAGAATATGTTAAAAGAATTAAAGAAATTTGTGTCAATGAAATAGATAAAAATTGTAGAGTAATTTTGTTTGGATCAATTGTTAGAGGAAATTATAGAATCGATAGTGATATAGATGTATTGATAATATTACCAAAAATTAAGGATAATTTTGAAAGGGCTGAAATTGCTACAAAAATATATAAGGAATTGGGTATAGAAGATCCTATAGAATTACATATAATATCAGAAGAAGAATATAAAAATTGGTATTCAAAATTTATTGATAAATATGAAGAATACTAAGTTTTTATATTATAAGTATTTAAAAAGTTTTTATTAATTTTTATTACATACAGATTTTTCAATCTTAAAATTGGAAAAATCTTTGCAAATTTAAGATTTAATAATTCAATTATCTCTTCTAACTTAGTAGTCATTATAATAAATCTATATAAAAAAGTATTTTAAGCTTTAATATATTTTAAATTACAATATTCTGTGTTCTATCAGGTTATTATTCATTCATTAATCGTTATATAAAATTTTTCTATATTCTACTGGAAGAACTTTTATTTTTAAGTTGACTTATAATAGATTAGAAAGAGATTAAAGTATATTTAATCCTTTCGTTTATTTTTGTTATGTTTAAATGTCTAGAATAGAAAAAACATCTAACAAAATTTATTTTATGCAGAACCAACTTTATATAATAGAGAAGAAATAGAAAAACTTTTAAGGAAAATTGATAAAATAATAAAAGTGGGTGAAGCAATAAAGGCAATAAATCTTACTAAAGCCTTTGGCAAATTTGTAGCGGTTGATCATATAAATTTTGAAGTTAAAGAAGGAGAAATATTTGGTTTCTTAGGACCTAATGGGGCTGGAAAATCAACCACTATAAAAATGTTAACTACAGTATTAAAACCTACTGAAGGAACTGCTATAGTTAATGGTTATGATATAATTAAAGAACCAGCAAGAGTAAGGAACTCTATTGGAGTAGTACCTCAAGAGTTTACTGCTGATGAAGATTTGACAGGATGGGAGAATGTGATGATGATGGCCGGGCTTTATGGTATAAAGAAGGATGTGGCTAAAGATAGAGCTAAGGAATTATTAGATATGGTTGAATTAACTCAAGCAATGAACAGAAAAGTACAAACATATAGCGGAGGAATGAGGAGGAGATTAGAAATAACAATGTCTTTAATTAGTAGACCTAAAATTTTGTTCTTGGATGAACCTACCATAGGTCTAGATGCTCAAACTAGAAGTGCAATTTGGAACTATATTATGAAGCTTAAGAAAGAATATGGTATGACAATATTTGTTACCACCCACTACTTAGAGGAAGCTGATCTTTATGCTGATAGAATAGCTATAATTGATCATGGTAAGATACTTGCTATAGGATCACCTAAAGAATTAAAAGAAAGTATAGGTGGTGATGTAGTTACTTTAAGTACTTCAAATGATGATGAAGCTATGAAATTATTACAGAATCTTGATGGTATAATTGATATAAAGAAAGTTGATAATATGCTAAGGATAAAAGTAAAGGATGGAGAAGAAATGGCTCCCAAAATTCTTGAAAGATTAATAAAGAGTGGGGTAAAAGTATTAAAAATGTCAATAACAGAGCCTACAATAGATGAGGTTTATATGGAATATACAGGTAGAAAAATGAGAAATGAAGAGAGTGATTCAAGGGAGGCATTTGCAATGAGAAGAACTCTAAGAAGAGCTAGGGGATAAAGATGGTTGAAGAAATACAAAAGAGAGAGGAAGTAGATAGGTCTCCTTTTCATGGTTTATGGACTTTATCAAACAGAGAGTTAAAGAAGTGGTATAAGGCTCCGGTAATCCTTTTATTATCTATTATACAGCCAATCTTCTGGATATCACTATTTGGGAAGGCTATGAGTTTACAGAATCTTTTTTCCGGTACAGCTCTTTCAATACCTGGGTTGAATATACCAAAAGATTTAATTGATCAAATTGGACAGGAAATATTGAAACAAACTTTCGGAACAACAGATTACTTTTCTTACCTAGCTGCAGGAATGTTATCATTTATAGTATTATTTACTTCAATGCAAAGTGGTATGTCAATAGTATGGGATAGAAGGTTGGGAGTATTAGATAGACTTTTAACGACTCCAGTATCAAGGGGTAACATAATTATAAGCAAAGTGTTGTCTTCAATGATCAGATCATTAGTACAAGCTACTATTGTATTAGTTGTAGCAGTATTATTGGGAATGTCCTTTTATCCTGGAATAAATATCTTTAACTTTCTTGGAGCTTATATTGCTCTATTTTTAATGTCCTTTGGACTTTCTTCTCTATTCTTGATGGTAGCTATCAGAGCAAGTTCATGGGAATCTCAAATGGCGGTTATGAATTTATTAAATTTACCATTACTATTTACTAGTAATGCATTTTATCCCATAAATTCGATGCCTTCTTGGTTAAAACCAATTGCTGAGATAAATCCATTAACCTATTCAAATGCAGTAATAAGGGGAATGTTACTTGGTATACAAACAAACCTAACAATAGATTTTATATATCTTGCAGTATTTGCTATAGTTCTTTCTATAGTTGGTATAATTTTATCATGGAAGTATATTAGTTCTTAGAAAATTATTTTTCTCTTTTGTTCACTATTTATTGGGTTGAAAAAAGATAAGGGAGTGTTTTATGTAATAATTTTGAATTAAAAAGATGGGAGTGGTACTCTTTTTCGGAAAAATCTTTTATTGACAAAGTAAAAATTTCATAAGAAATTTGAAATATTTAAATTCTAATAATCTATTAATATAAATTATTCTTCATATAAATTATAATTTCTCTTTGCTAGCTCCTCTTCCAATTTAGTCTTAACTATATCTATATTTCCTATATACATTATAAGATTACAGAATGTTTTCTCTATCTGAGAATATATGAATTCATTAATTTTACAGGCTTCTTTAAATCCTAACTTTATTAGGAGTTTACTAGACCTTAAGTTCCTTTCATCTACCCATGCAGTAAGTATTTTTACACCTTCAAGTCTTTTTATTGCTTCATTAAATAGAAAATATATTAATCCTTTACCTCTGAATTCTTTATCAACTGCATAAGCTATTTCTGCAACGTGAAATTGTCTATCAAGACCAAAATATTTACCAAGTGTTGCTTGAAAAAATCCTACTACTTTAGAACCACTGTATGCTAATATCATAATAGTACTTTTTCCCAAGATTTTGACCATTCAATTATCCTTTGTTCATCGATTTTACTATATCTACTTAATGTATAATTGTCAGGATCTTGGGAGAGTCTATTCATAAAATCTATATAATCATTAACTCTTTCATTTGATCCTTCTATTATGTGTAATAATTTACCATCTATTTCTATTTTCATATATATATTAACAACACCGGCATATTTAAGCTTTGTATTTTCTACTTTATTCTCTTTTTTATTTAGATAAAGTTTGAAATTATTTAAAAATTTCGATTATTCGGAACCCCACCTTTCTATTATTTCTTTATTGTCTAGAACTAGCATTAATTTACTCATATTGGCTAAAGATCTTTCATGAGCTTGTTTGTCGGATGAAGATACAGCTTCTCTAGCTATTACTGGTAAGAATCCTAAAGCTTGGGCATGTCTTGCCGATGTCTCTACTCCGATATCTGTAGCAATTCCTGTGAAAATAACGACATTGATCCCAGCATTTCTCAACATAAGCTCAAAGTTAGTTCCTACAAATATAGAAGCAGTGTTTTTATTTAGTATTATATCACCTTCTTTGGGATATACTTCTTTGACTATGTCGCCTGGATTAAATCTCCTTTTTAAGTACGGAGGCTGAAATCTTTCTGGTAAGGGTGTTATCTTGGTATAAACTATCGGAATATTGTATTGTCTGGCAGAGTCAATTAATTCTTTAAGTTTGGTAAGAAATTCATCTTTATTAAATATTGAGTTAACTAGAGCTTCTTGTACATCCCATACTACAAGAACAGAGTTTTTCTTATTTATTAACTTTTTCATTTCATCTTTATTATACCATTCCATAAGCTAAATATTAATTTATAGGTTTAAAAGTTTATTATAAAACAAAATAGTGAACAATTAAATAAAGTTTATCATACTCTTGCTTTTTTATTTTTGATACTTGATTTTAAGGCTTGATATAGGCTTCTTCATCTTATTTTTGTTGGGTAAACTTATTTATTAGCTCTGGTTTCCCGATATAGTCTTTTATACTTTTCATGGAATTAAAAAAAGTTATAAATAGAGAAGAAAGAGACCTACTTAAGTAATCAATTATATTTTTATTAAATTTTTAAAGTCTAATTTAAAAATTTATCTAATATTCTTTAAAAATGCTTTTAGTCCAACAACATTTTTACTATGATACGGATCTACATTATTCTTTTCTGCCAATTTTAATGTAAAAGTCCTTAATGATAATGTACCTAAAACAAGTTCTTCCATTAAATTTCTATATTTTAAATCGAATAAAAGAGCATTATTTCCATACATTTCCAACAAATCTTTCATATAATTCATCCTATATTCAATTCTTTCATAATAATTAAATTTCAATAAAATAAAATCTATATTTAATTTTGATATACCTTCTAAATCATGATGATTATATTCTGAAATTATTCCATATTCAGAAAACCATTTTGCATCTTCATTTAAATGAATTTTTAATGCTAGAGCAACAGGTTCATGTTTTACATCAGTATAGATCATTATTGGATTTTTTATATCATTTACAAATATTGATAAATCTTTTAATCTATCTCTATAATTTTTTAATATGTCCAATAGTTCATAATATTTTTTCTTATCTAATATTGATAAAGTTATCCCTAAAATTACTGGAAATATATATCTTGTTGCTGGATAATTATTATCTATTTTTATGTAATATAAATTTTTTTCTTTAGCTATTTTTTCCATTTCTCCTCCAGAAGAAATTGCTATAATTTTATTTCCATTGTTTATTGCTTCATTCATACAGTTTAATGTTTCTTCAGTATCTCCAGAATATGAGATAAATATTGTTAACCAATCTTTATCAATAAATTTTGGTAAAAAATAATCTTTACAAACAATTATTTCTTTATCATTTAATATTTGTTTTGAATAATCTCCAAAAATTCCAGATCCGCCCATTCCAGATATTAATATCTTTTTATAATCTAATTCTTCAAGATTTTCATATTTCTTAATTATTGAATAATAATCTGAATAAAGTGGGTCATACATAAAATAGAGAAATATTTTATATATTATAAGTTTATCCTCCAGAAACAGAATCAAGTATTTTTATATAGTCTCCATCGTTTATTATATCATCCTCTGTTACAATTTCTCCATTTTTTACAACAATAAATCTTGAAGAATCTAGTTTTAACATATTTAGCAAATCTCTTATATTATTTCCACTAAATTCAATATTATTTTCAGTATAATATCTTTCAATAAATACCCTTATTTTTTTCATTAATATTTTTTAAGTTTTATTCTTAAAAATTTTAAATGAAAAAAGAAGATATAATAACATTTATTGTGCTTACAGTAATATTTTTTGTAATATTTTATATAGCCTTTTATAAATTATTTGGGAAAAATATAAGTATTTTGAAAAATATGCCAGTAAATATAACATTTTATCCAAATCCATATCAATATAATGCAAATTATGTAAATAATACTCTATATTTAAATATAACTGATTATCAATTGCCATATATAAATACTTCTAATTTTATGTTAAATATAACTGGGAATATATATAATTTAATATGTGAAAATGAAATAATATATTCAAATCAATCAGTATTATGCTATGTAAAAAATATAATTATTGAAAATAATACATTAATTCAATTATTGTATCCATTCAACAATACATTATATGATATAGAATATAACATAACAACTTAAAGTTATAAATAATAATTTTTAAAAAATTTAATATGCCGCGGTGCCCGAGTGGCCCAAGGGGATGGATTGCTAATCCATTCCCCGAAAGGGGGCGTGGGTTCAAATCCCACCCGCGGCGTTTATTTTATAAATATATTATACTAATTACTACAACTATGTATGATCATCATAAAGTAACAACATTAGATAATTTAATAGAAAACATAAAAATAAAAATAAATAATCCTAATTATGATAGTTTATATCAAAGTAGATTAGAAGATTTTTTAAAAGATAATATAAAAAAGAAATATGAAAATATACCTGTATTAGCTGCAATTTTTCTTGTTAAAAAATATAATAAAGAAGGAAGTAACGAAATATCTGAAGAAAATCAGTTCTATTATAAGAATAGAGAATTTGCAAATCTTTTTGAAAAAATGTTAAGATTAATAACAAAATCTAAGATATATTCTCTAATATCAATTGAATACTATAATGTATATCCTATATTAATAGTTGGAGAACCTGATGGATTAAGTTTTGAATATAATATTCATAATAAAGCAAAGATTTTTGAAGCAAAATCTTTTAATCTTACTGACTTTATCCAGTCTGTAAAAGAATTAAAGAAATATATTTTAATTAAGAAAGTTCTCAATATAATAAAAACAAGTTCAAGTCAATTAATATTATATCAATATTTATTAGAGAGGACACAAAAATTTGGCTTAATTGGAAATATAGATAAAATTAATCTTTATGGAAAAATTTATTTTTATTCTGAGTATATAGAATATCTCCGTTGGGCGAGAAAAACAATAAAGCAGAATTTTAATATAATTAAAAGATATTCAATAAAATATAATGCTTATAATTTAAGTTTAAAAGATGGAGGAACTATAAATATAAACAATAAAAATATATATTACTTTAAAATTGATTTAAGAATAAAATATAATCAAAAAACAGTAGAAAATTATCTAAAAAATCTAAAGAACTAATTAAATCTTTAAAGTAAGTGGATAATAGAAATTTATAAAGATTTCCTATATTTTGAATAAAATGAACAAAAGAATTATATTATATTACTTAATTGCATTATTTATATTATTAGTAGGATTTCTATTAATTTTATCATATAGTGAAAGATTTAATTTTTTATATAGTAATGAATATTCAGTATACATTCCAGCAGTTTTAAATCAATCAAACAATTTATCTGGAGAAGTTACACAATTTTTCTTAAGAATATCTCCAGGTTCTGGAAATGTATACGCAAAGATTCCTCCTATACCATATGATGACTATGATTTAGCATATTTATTTGCAAAGGTTGCTGCATGTAATATATATCCAAATAAATGTAATAATTATGATTATTATTTTAGTTCAAATGATGTATTATTTGCAGAAGGATTTTCGGGTACTGCAGGATTAACTTTACTTATTTTGGAAGCTTTATCTAATAAAACCGCAATAGTTAATTATCCAATTACTGGTTTTATGTTACCAAATGGTATAATAGCGCCAGTTGAAGGTATTGAATATAAATTAAATGCAACTTTACAATATTTTCCATATATGGTAGCTCCATATTATAATAATTCTAAAATAATTCCTGTATATACAATACTTGATTTAGAAAAAATATATTTTGGAGAAAAATTTAACAGTACATATAATGTTCCTCAAGATTATACTGATGTTATAAAAAATATAACAAACGAAATATGCAGTGGTGTAAATAATAGCACTGTAAATTATTATATTTCTTTGGGAGATTATTATACAGCAGCAAGTTTATGTTTTGAACAAAAAGTTACTAATCCCGAATTTTATCCAAATATAACTAAAGAAGAATTAGAAAAAAATATAACAAATCTTTATAATTATATAAATAATTATCAATGTTCGGGAAATTATGAATGTGAAGAAATAAAATATCAAGTTATATCAAGATTAGAAGATGCTAACGATACTTTGGATAATTTACAAGAATCATATTGGAGATATTATTCTGCAATTGGTTGGGTACGATTTTTATCAATAACAAATAATATATATAAAGAAAATGAATGTTCATTAATAGATCAACAATATACACTAATGCAATATTTATATCAATATCAATTGCCATTAAATTTATCTTGTTTTGAAAAAATGGACTATTTATCCAATTTATATTTCTTCTATATAGCAAATAGTACAAATTATATTAGTAATGATACTATAAAAGCAATAGAACAGTTAGATTATTATTACTATAATAAATATGGATTTTCTATAACTTCATATAATTATTTACAATTTGGAAAAGATTTAATAAATATGGGCAATATAAATTCTGGTTTGTATTATTTAATATTATCAACAGAATATGCAATATGAAATTGAAGTTGGAGAAAGAATAAAAAGAGAGATAAGAAAGGGAAGGCAGGTTTTTTCTGTAAATTGGATTAAAAAAGTTGAGGCTGAACCTGGTGAATTGGTTAAATTAAAATATAATAATAACTTTTTAGCTTGGGGAATAATAAATCCAAAAGATCAATATCATTATATTAGAATATTTTCATATAATGAATATATAGATATATATAATGAGATAAAAGAAAAAATAAAGAAAGCGAAAGAATATAGGGAGAGAACAATAAATTATAAAGATCATTATAGATTGATATATTCAGAATCAGATTTTTTATCAGGTTTAATTATAGATAAATATAATGATATATTTGTAATACAAAATTCAAATGCTTTTTTTGACAAAAATATTAATCTAATAAGGGATGCATTAATAGATATATATGGAAAAGATATTATAATTTATGAAAAAAGTATTGGAAAACAAAGAGAAAGATCTTATTTAAAACCTATAGAGAGGTTTATTTATGGGAATAAATATGAAACTGAAATAGAGGAGGTAAATAAAAAATTTTATATAAATATATTAAAGGGGCAAAAGACTGGATGGTTTTTAGATCAAAGAGAAAATAGGGAGATTGTTAGCCAATTATATGGGGATAGAGTTTTGGATGTATTTTCATATTCAGGATCTTTTGGTATAATTATTAACGGAGAAGAAAAATATTTTATTGAAAAAAATAAAGAGTCAGTTGGTATGTTATATAGGAATTTGAAATTAAATAATATAGAAAATTATAATGTTATAAATGGTAATGCATATAAAATATTAAAACAATTTTATTTAGAAAAAAGAAAATTTGATATAATTATATTGGATCCTCCAGATCTATTGGCAGAAAATTATGAAAAGGGAATTAGGAGTTTTATATTAATAAATTCCATTGCCTTAGATTTAATTGATGAAGGACATTTAATAACATTTTCATGTTCTCAAGATTTAAATGAAAGAAAATTTTATTCATTAATTAGAACATTAATAAGAAGAAAAGATAAGAAATTTGAAATATTATACAAATTTAATCAAGCTTTAGATCACAAAGTTATATTTCCACATAAAGAATTATCATATCTTAAAGGATTTCTAATAGAAATTAAAAAATAATTATTTATTTTCTACTGTTTGTTGGATTTTTTGTTTAACTTGATTTATTCTTATTATTCTCATTATTTCAACATTACTAACAGGAAATATTTTATTTAATGTTGGCTTTATTTCATTTTGTAAATCATAATTTATCACTTTCTCAATTAGTTCATAATATTTTAATGAATAAACTTTCTCTTCTAAATATTTTCTATACACTTTTCTTATTTCGGTTCTTTGTGATCTATGTGCTTTAAATCTTGTAATAACTAATGGCTTTATCCTTACGTCATATCCATCATTTGTTTTTACTATAAATGAATCTTCTATCTTTGATGTTCCCTTCCTAGTTATTCTCCTTATATATGATGGATATAACATTACCTCCTTTACTTCTGTATAAGCTTTTAGTCCTGATATTTTATTTATCTGAAATATAACCTTATAGTTCTGATACTTAAAATTATTCAATACAAATGCAAAATTTAAATCTACAGATCTTCCAATAACATTTTCAATATTATCCTTATTTACTGGTGTTTCTCCAATTTTATTTTCATTAAATATTTCTACAGGTGCATATATATCTACCCACACTTTTTTGCTCCAATCAGCATACTTTTTATTATATGCCATTTAATAAAATCATAAAAAATAATTTTAAAAGTATTTTTATATTTAAATTACTTTATGAATGAAAATAATATAGAATTCTTTAAAGAGATAGAGAAAAAATGGCAAAAGATATGGTATGAAAAACATATATATTATTCGAATCCTGATAAAGAAAAACCAAAGTTTTTCGTTACATTTCCTTATCCATATGTAAGTGGATTTCTTCATATTGGTACTGCCTTATCTTTATCTAGAGTAGATATTATTGCTAGATATAAAAGATTAAAGGGTTATAATGTATTATTTCCCCAAGGTTTTCATCTAACCGGATCACCAATTGTTGCAAAATCATGGAAATTAAGAAATGGGGATAAAAAACTTATAAAGGAATTAAAAGATGAAGGGGTTTCTGATGAAGATATAGAAAAATTAAAAGATCCAGCAGGATGGGCTTTATACTTTGTAGAAAAAGCTGAAGAGGATATAAAAAATTTGGGATGTTCAATAGATTGGAGAAGGAAATTTTATACAACATATTTACATCCATGGTATAATAAATTTATAGAATGGCAATATAGAAAATTGAAAGAGAAGGGTCTAGTTATAACTGGAAAGCATCCTGTAGTATATGATCCAGTTGCAAATATACCTGTTGGAGACCATGATAGGCCAGATGAATATGCTGGAATAGGTCCTACAGAAGGTTATATAATTTTATTTAGATTAAAAGGTGAGGATATAATATTACCAGCATTTACATTAAGACCAGAAACATTATATGGGGTAACTAATATATGGATAAATCCAAATGGAAAATATTCAATATATTTAGATAAAGAAAGTGGTAGTAAATATATATTACTCGATACAATAATTGTTGAGGAATTTAATGCACAAGGATATAAATTAGAGAAAATTAAAGATATTGATGTTAAAGAATTGATTGGAAAAGAATGTATAAATCCATTAACAAATGAAGAA
>Ga0208683_100018_pt1 | contig 99068 bp, 97 predicted proteins | sample BED_Mat_host_9_1_FD_187141 | JGI IMG/M metagenome (GOLD analysis project Ga0208683, IMG submission 187141) | Extremophilic microbial mat communities from Yellowstone National Park, USA - BED_Mat_host_9_15 (SPAdes) (version 3) | ecosystem: Environmental > Aquatic > Thermal springs > Hot (42-90C) >... | reverse complement strand
GAAGAAATTAAAGCAACAAAAATTAAAGCGGAAATTAACTTTTTCCACTTCATAATCAAACAATCTTTTTTTTATATATATATAAATTTTTATGAAAAATTTTGCATGTATTAATTTAAACTATTTTATTCATTATTGGAATTTAGCTGACCTCCTCCCCGCCCTAAAGGGTGAGGGTTCACTTCTAGAGTAGCTTATTGGTTTCCAGCATCTATTCCGTGCTACATATCTCATTTGCTGGACAGTCGGGAGGATCAGAGCTTCCATTTGATCAGATCCTAAATAAAAGGAACCTTCATTGAAAGGGTTGCTAACTAAAATCTAGTTTCTAATAAGAAACCTTAATTTAATAATTGCAACGCTGAATGCTCCTCCTTAAGTCCCATTAAGCTTTGATCAAGCTTAGGACGAGCTTCACTGAATTTCCTAAAAATAATTAAAATAAATATTTAAGTTCATTCATTCCCGCCATAAATGGCGGGGCTTTCATTAATGTAAAATCTTGACGCAAGAAAGTATATAGGGCGGCTTATTGCACTAATCGGCCGCTCCTCAAATGCGAGATGTAATTCCGAATCAATAGTGGGAACGATGAAATGCTTTGAAAAAGGAAAACCTCGACTTTTTCAAGGCGTAGAGAAAGGCAGCGAGTATACCTACGAATGCAACAACCGGTATCGACATCAATAAGTATTGCACAATTGAAGGGGCGTCTTTAGGTAAACTTAGATTTGTTGAAACCAATTGTATAATAAAAACTTTATTGGATTGCTTTGTGTAGTTTACATTGAAATATTTTGTTGAAAGCTCAACATTTGACGTTGCATTTTTGCTAAACTCTGCAATATAAAGTAAACCATTATTAAACAACAGCACCCTTCCTGAATCAAGCTTTGTAAACTCTATGATTGAATTCTTATATGATAAACTAAATGTCACATTACCTTTAAGAACGTAAGAATTTACTGTATAAGTTGAACCTTGGAAGTTAACGTTTAGTGTTCCATTAGGCTTATAGGTTATGTTTTTCACGTAGAGTAAATTATCGAAACTAACTTTCTTGAATACCTCAACGGTGAAATTAAGAACTTTTGTTAGATTCAAACTTAATATCTCATTTATTAAGCTGTGCTTTGATTTATAACTTGTTGAAAACTTGAAGGGTTTTAAATAACTTAAATTGAAAACTGAGCTGTGCAATAAAAAAGTTCCTATCACTGAAATAGTGTTGTTATATGTAGTAGCGTTTATTTGAGATGATGAGAAGGTTTCATTAAAAGAAATGTCGAAAAGTGTATTATAGTACGTAGAGTTTGTAACCTTTTTTAGTTCAACATGATATGTAACATAGCTCTGACTTTGCTGTGCATTACTCAATGGAAATAATGAAATGAATAATGTGGCCAGCATAATAGCTAAAGCTAACTTTGAAAAATTCATACTTTTCTAAAGGAAGACAAAGATATAAAACTTTAGCCTAAACATTAAGTTTATCAAAATTTACAACCATTTATTTTCATGGAAGATGAAAAAGATCAAACTCAGAAACTTTACGAATTGGCTATAAATTATTCAAAAATATATAAAGGTAAAATTTCTATAATTCCTAAAGTTCCTATAAGAGACTTCAATGACTTTGCTATCATTTATACACCTGGCATTGCTGGGGTGTCTCTTAGAATAGCAAAGAACCCTGATGAATCTTTTGAATTAACTGGAAGATGGAATACCATAGCAATTGTAACGGATGGAACAAGGGTTCTGGGTCTTGGAAACATTGGACCTGAAGCTGCTTTACCTGTTATGGAAGGAAAAGCAATCATATTCAAATATTTAGGAGGTGTTGATGCAATACCTTTGACCATAAAAGCTAGTGATCCACAAAATTTTGAGAATGTAGTAAAATCATTGGAACCTTCTTTTGGAGGTTTTAACATGGAAGATATTGAATCTCCAAAGTGCTTTTATTTACTTGAAAAATTAAGCAATGAATTGAATGTTCCTATATGGCATGATGACCAGCAAGGTACTGCTGGTGCTACACTGGCTGGACTCTACAACGCACTAAAAATAACAGATAGAAAAATTAAGGAAACTAGGGTTGTTTTATTGGGTTCAGGAGCTTCAAATATTGCTACTGCTAAACTTTTGATAAGCGCTGGATTTGATGCAGGAAATTTGATTATGATAGATTCAAAAGGAATTTTACATCCTGAAAGAGAAGATATGGATAAACTCATGTTAAGCAATCCATGGAAATATGAGCTTGCAATAAAAACAAACAAGGATAGGATAAAGGGAGGAATAAAAGAAGCATTGATCGGCTCCGATGTTCTAATAGCAGCTTCAAAACCAGGCCCTAATACTTTTAATAAAGAATACATTAAAGAAATGAATAAAGACGCTATAGTATTCCTTTTAGCAAATCCAATTCCTGAAATATGGCCTTGGGAAGCAAAGGAAATGGGCGCTAAAATAGTAGCTACGGGTAGATCAGATTTTCCAAATCAAATAAACAATAGTTTAATATTTCCATCTGTTTTCAGAGGAGCGTTGGATGCAAAATCAAAGAAAATAAGCAATGAAATGATAATCGAAGCTTCTAAAGAATTAGCTAAATATGCCGAAGAGAAAGGTTTAAATGAGAACTATATAATTCCTACAATGAACGAATGGGAAGCTTATCCAAGGGTTGCGGCAGCAGTAGCGTATAAAGCTTTAGAACTTGGTTTTGCAAGGGAAAAAATGAGCAAACAAGAATATTACGAAAAAGCCAAGAAAATAATAGAAGAAAGTAGGCATTCATTGAAAGTATTGATAGAGAAAGGAATCATAAGAAATTATATAAATTATCTATAATTGATAAGTATGGAAAAGGGAATTAAATTTAGGGAAGCGAACGAAGAAGATATCGAAGCAATAGTTGAGCTAATAATAAGACTTAAGAGATTGAATGAAGAATTTGACGCTTTGCTGAAAGTAAGAGATGATATCAAAGAACAAACCACTATTTATGTAAAGAATTCTTTATCAAGTAATAACAGTTTCATTATAGTTGCTGAGCATAATAAAAAAATCATAGGGGTTCTTAAAGCTGAAATAAGAGAAAGGTTATTTTACTATCCTACGAAAGAAGGATACATTTCAGAATTTTACATAATGCCAGAGTATAGAAGAAGAGGGTTGGGAAAGGAACTTTTAAAGTTTAGTATCGAAAAGCTTAAAGAAAAAGGTGCTGAAATTGTTACAGCTGAATTCCCTACGCAAAATAAAATAGCATCAGATTTTTACGCAAAGCAAGGCTTCAGATCGGTAATAAATATACATGCACGTCAAATAGAATAGCTATTTTACAAGTTTCATTCCATAAATGACAGAAAAGTTTGATACCAATCCCAGTGCAACTAGAAAATGAACAATTGTTAAAGCAGGTGAACCAAAAGAATAAACTGCACCACCTAACAATATTTGAATTATAGCTAATACCAAGCAACCTAAAGATAGGTTCTTTTCAGTTCTTGAGAACGATGCTCTTAATGCCAAAACGCTCATTACAAGTATTATGATTGCAATTATGATATGTAATACTATGCTTGCTATATTTGCGCCAAACAAGCTAATCGAAAAACCCAATATTGATTGAATAATTGATAAGCCAGAACCTATCAATGCTATTGTTTTAAGTTGCATGATATTAAAAAACCTTCCTTATATTTAGATTTTTAAAGATTTTATAAATCGCGATTTGAGACAAGCTATTAATATGAATTTTGAAGAAAATTCCAGAAGCGTTTATCTTTAATTAGTAATATCATAAATTTCTGCGCTAATAAGAAAAGCTTTTTAAATAGTTTAATTTAGTCTTTAATCTCTCAGCCTCTCTTAAAACTTTGCTTTCCTCTTTTAAAATAATTCGCTTTTTTAATTTTATTATTGTCTTGACATTTAAAGGATTGGTACTTCCATATGTTCTTTTCCGATAAACGCTCTTTTTTATATTTCTAAATTTGTTCAAAACAACATTTCCGTATTCTTTTGTTAAGTATTCTTGTAAGATTGAAAGGTAATCTTTACCGCTTTTCAATGAGGTTTTCACTGCTTCTGAAACTAAACTATGAGATTGTCTGAATGATAAGCCAAATTTCATTACTAAGTAATCTGCAACATCGGTTGCAACGGTATATAATGAATTTTTTGATTCTAAAAAAGATTCTTCCTTTATTCTCAAATTACAAAGTATTTTTATTATTTCTTCAAATATTTCCTCCGTTGTCTCCAAGGAATTAAACAAAGTATCTTTAATCACTTGCAAATCCTTGTTATAACCTGAAGGCAAAGATTTCGTCACATTGAATACCTCAAACATAGAGCTTATTATTTTAGAACACTTTCCTCTTACTAGTTCCAAGGCATCAGGATTCCTTTTTTGAGGCATGATGCTACTTATTCCTGTGCATTCTTCAGGAATATCAACTAAGTTAAATTCTTGACTTGAGTATATTATTAGATCTTCACATATTCTGCTTAAATGATTGCTTAATAAACTTAGTACAAAGAGAATTTCCGCTTCTATCTCTCCCCTTGAATTTATTGAATCAAAAGCATTTGAAGATACTTTCTTGAAACCTAAAAGTTTGCTTAAAAATCTTCTATTTATACTCCAATTCAATCCTGCTATAGCACCTGAACCTAGGACGCAAATATTTACCCTTTCATAAATTTCTCTTAACCTCTCATAAACTCTTAAGAAAAATTCTACATGAGCTAAAAGGTAATAACCAAAGGAAATAGGAACGGCCTGTTGCAAATGCGTATATGAAGGAAAAATTGTTTCAAGATTTTTCTCAGAAACCTCAACAAGTTTTTTTACACCTGAAAGAATTTTTAATGAAAAATTGTTTATCCAGTCCCTTAAATACAGCCTTATATCGTTTATTATAAGTTCATTTCTACTTCTTCCAATATGAAGCTTTCCTCCTAAATTATATCCTAAATCCTTAATCAAGAAATTTTCAATAAAGAAATGAATATCTTCTGAACCTTCGGTTTGAATTTTATTGGATTCACACGCATTCAAAAGCTTATTAAGAGAAAATACTAATTTGGAAGCTTCCTCCTTAGATAATATTCCACTCTTTTCCAAAGTTATTACATGAGCTTTGCTTGAAATTATTTCGTAAAATAACAGAGCTTTATCTGTATTAATATCTTTTTCTGCTTCCTTTAAGAGAAATTCACACTTTCTTATGTTCTTCTCTTCTTGCATTTAATTTCTCTACCTTTTTAGCTAAAACAGTTTGTAAGGAAAATATGTTTATGAAACCCTCAGAATCTTTTTGATTAAATAATGATTCACTGCCATATGTAGAGAGCTTAACATCATATAGTGCATAATCACTTTTTCTTCCGATCACTCTTAAGTTTCCTTTAAAGATTTTGACCTTGACCTTGCCTGTAACTCTAGGAATCTGGGTAGAATCTATAAATGCTTGTATATCCTTTCTTAGAGGATCTTCCCATAAACCATAATATGCTAACTTTGTCCAAAGCGAGTCTAAATATTCTTTTACCTCATTTTCATGTTTCGTTAAGACAAATTTTTCTAGGTCTTTATGAGCTTCTATCAATATTGTAGCTGCAGGACATTCATATACTTCTCTAGACTTTATTCCAACAACTCTATCTTCCATATGGTCTATTCTACCCACACCATGCATCCCCCCATATTGGTTTAGGAATTTGATAAGTTCGACCTCCTTCATCTCTTCTCCGTTTAATTCAAAAGGAATGCCATTGATGAAACCTATTTCTATAATAGCAGGATTATCAGGTGCTTCAGAGAGAGGCTTTGTCCATTCAAACGCGTCTTCTGGTGGTTCAAAATAAGGATCTTCCAATACTCCTCCTTCAATTGATCTTCCCCAAATATTTTGATCAATGCTGTATGGCTTTGATTTTGTTGCACTAACAGGAATTCCTTTGTTTTTAGCATATTCGATTTCTTCATTCCTTGTTAAATTCCACTCTCTAACAGGTGCTATTATTTTTAGCTTAGGATTTAAAGATTTAATAGTAGTTTCAAACCTTACTTGGTCATTACCCTTTCCCGTACAACCATGTGCTACAGCTTCAGCATTTTCCAATTCAGCTATCATGACTAAATATTTAGCTATTAAAGGCCTTGAAAGTGCACTACTTAAAGGATACTTGCCTTGATAAAGCGCATTTGCTTTAATAGCGTTGTTTATGTACTCATTTACAAATTCTTCCAAAGCATCAATCGAATAATGTTTTATAGCACCAATTTTGTAAGCCTTTTCTTCTATCAATTTCAAATCCTCATTTTGGCCGACGTTTAACGTTAAAGTTACAACATCGTATCCGTATTTTTCATTAAGCCATTTTATTGCAACTGAAGTATCAAGACCTCCTGAATATGCTAAAACTACTTTACCCATTGTATTCAGAATAAACAATGCTTTGAAAAATCTTGTGTAATTTAAAAAACTTCTTTGAAATATATTGTTACAAATGTCACAACCATGAATTAGCTTTTAAAGACATACTCTTAAGGAAAGGATTACAAAAAGATAAAACTAGATATTTCTCATAAGCTTTATGTTATCCTCGATAATTCTGTAAGCATTTAAAGCGTTTTTAGAATCAACAATAAACAATGTATCGATGTAGCATGAGATTATCTGTGTCAGATTTATCCCATTCCTATAAAGAAGATCAGTAATGTAAGCTATAACACCTGGCGTTGTAATTATTTCCTTTGGACTTTGAAGTATTATTGCGCTTTGATCAACTATGGATTCAATTATGCTTTCCTTCCCAACAATTTTAACTACATTATCAGATTGTTTTTTCTCCATGACTATAGTAAACGTATCAATTCCTTGAGTTACTTGAAAGAATCTTGAAGACTTTATCAGAGGAATTATTTTATCAAAATTTGTTATGAAAGCTTCCCATCTGATAGTTAGCACAACGACTTCATTCCTAAGCTGTAAAGTTGTATTTGAAACAACTTTCTTTATATTGTTCTCGAAAACATGTTTTTCCTTACTTACTTCTTCAGAATACCTTATCAAAGCCATTTTTATTGATTCTAAAGAAACTTCAATTCCAAGAAACTTTTCTATTTCAGGCTTAAGCAATTTGGCAGCAGCTGTAAAGTTGATTAATCTATTTTTTAAGCCATCAAATAATGATGGATGAGCATCGACCAACTTTCTTACTATCTTAGATATCGATACTTCGGGTTTCAATCTATTAATACATAAGAATTTGCCCTATTTAATAGTTTATCCATTTCAATTAAAGCGTTTTTAACAACTGAAATTGATTTTATGTAATCTTCTATCTTTATCCTTTCTGAATTAGTGTGAGATAAATATGGATTGCCTGGACCATAAATAATCATTGGTATATTGAAAAAATTTTTAAAAATGTTTACTTCGCCTGTTCCATTTTTCCTTATAAGTCTTGGCTTAAAGCCTGTTTTTAAAATTGATCTTACAAAACTTCTAAAAAGTATGCTTTTTTTATTTGCTTCATAAGGTTCTATAAAATCCTCCACTAACAGCCCTAAATTGCTATCTTCTTGATATAAAAGATCTACAATTGTTTCTATGATTTCATCAGCAGAGTAATTTTTAGGATATCTAATATCGAAATACGCTACGCATTTCGATGGAATAACATTAAATTGCCCATTGCTACGAATTATAGTAGGATTGAATGTTATTCCTTTAAATTTTTCATCAAACTCTTTATTTAGCTTAATTATAAGATCAGACATTTTTATGACAGGATTTTTAAAATTTTTGCTTGCAGCGTGCATTGAACTTGATAAAAAAGCCACGTCTGCTTGTATTCTACCGTTATAAGCAATCGTAATTCCATCAAAACCTCCTGGCTCACCAAAAACAGCAAAATATGGCTTTAGTCCTAACTCTTTAAATGTTTCTTTAATATACTTTATTCCCTTACACGTTGTTTCCTCTTCAACAGTTGCAACAAATATAAGCTTTCTTCTAAAATTTAATTCCTTCAGTTTTATAAGAGCTTGAATAAAGCAAGCAATGGATGATTTTGCATCGCATGCTCCTCTGCCTATTATCTCAAGTTCATTTTCTTTGACTTTTATTTGCCCTTTTACTGTATCCATATGGGAACTCAGCATAATACTTGGTTCATATCCTTCGAATACAGCTACATAGTTTCCAGCTTTATCTATTAAGGAAGTGTCTGGATGTAGTTTTTCTTCTACATACTTTTTGATAAAGCTTGCAATTTTACTTTCTTTACCGCTAGGAGAATAGATATTAACTAAATTTTTTAAAAAATTTACAGATTCAGGCAACATTCAACTAAATAGGATAGATAGGAGGAATATTCAGTCCTTCATCTTCATTTAAACCAAACATTATATTCATACATTGAATAGCGTTGCCAGATGCTCCTTTCACCAAATTATCCAGTGCCACCATTAATACAATTTTCCTGTTTATTTCATCAATTTCAAATCCGATATCTACAAAATTTGATCCTAGCAAAAATTTAGGATCCGGATATTTATAGTATCCTCTAGGATTCCTAATTATTCTTATAAACTTTTCATTTCCAAAGTCCTCTCTATAATATTTCCAAATTTGAGGCAATTCCTCGTAATGATCCAAATAAATTGTAGCCAAAATCCCCCTTACGATATTTACAGTATGAGCAGCTAGCAAAACATTGAATTTTTTGTTTGAAATCAATTGAAGATATGTTTCTATTTCGGGAGAATGTCTATGCATTGCAGGTTTGTAAGCCTTTATAGAATTAAATCTTTCAGAGAAAATACTTGAAATCTTTAAATTTTTACCAGAACCTGATGAACCTACCTTTGCGTCTATATAAACTGTATTTTTAATTAACCCTCTTTTCGCAAAGGGATACAAAGCTAATATTGAAGCTATAGCTATACAGCCAGGAACTGAAACATATTTTGCTTTACTTATCTCCTCTTTAAAGATTTCAGGAATGCCATAAACGAATTTTGCGAGGATTTCTGGATTCTTGTGCTCAAAATGATACCATCTTTTATACAGACTAGCTTCTTTCAATCTAAAATCTCCACTTAAATCAATTATCTTTACATTGTAATCAATTATCTTTGGAATCATTTCCTTAGAGACACCATGGGGGAGACAAGAAAACACAACATCTGAATTTTTAATTAAATTTAAATTATCGAGCGAGGTGAATTTCATTTTTATTATTCCTTTAAGAAAAGGATGAACGTCATGTATATATTTTCCAGCATTACTTCTAGAAAAGACATGCTGTATCTCTACTCTTGGATGAATTGATAGTATTCTTAAAAGTTCACCGCCTGTATATCCTGAACCGCCTACAATGCTTACTTTCATTTTTTAGCTAGTTTAACCATATAGTCAACAATTTTTTCAACTATCTTTCTTCCGAATACTTGATAAGCTCCTTTGAATTCCACAGAAGAATTCACTTCATGAATTAATATTTGATCTTGCTTCTCCATAGCATCTATTCCGACTATTTCTCCCTCAACTGCTTCTTTTGCTTTAAAGAAAAGCTCAATTTGTTCTTCATTTAGTTTGGCTTCAGAAACTTTTCCTCCAATTGCTACATTTGTTCTGAAATCCTTTTCAGCTTGATATCTGTAAGTTAAGGCTACAACCTCATCCCCCACTATTATGCATCTAATATCTCTTGAGGGCTTGTTTATAAATTCTTGAAGATAGTAAATTTCCTTGTACATTGAATTTATGTAATTTCTATACTCTAGAAGGTTTTTCAGTTCTTCTGAATCCTTTACCCTGAGTACAAGTCTTCCCCAGCTTCCTACTACAGGCTTGAATACTAAAGGATAGTTTAAATGGGTGGATGATTCTAAACATGCTTCTTCTGAAAAAGAAGCATAGGCAAGCGGAGTAGGTAAACCTTTTTTTAATAAAGCTAAATTTGTTAAAAGTTTATTGGAAGAAATCAAGCAAGTATTGAAGCTATTAACAACTTTTGCACCTCCTTGCTCTAAAATAGCTGTTGAATAAATTCTACGAATTGAACTTGCACATCTTTGAAGAATTAATTCATTCAAAAATTTATTCTCAAGGGATGGATCTATTTTAAAGTAAATTTTCTTAATGTTAATGAGATCAACTGCAACTCCTTTCTGTTTTGCTTCTTTGATTATTTCCTTCTCTTCCCACCTTAATACATCGTAGACTAAAGAAAAAGTTGCCACTATTTTATTCTCCCCAATCTTCAGAAACAGCTTCAGCTTCTACAAAATCTATTTTACCCTTTTCTATTTTCTTAAGTTCGTAAATTTTCCCACAATCTGGGCATTCTACAAGTTCTCCCTCCATTGCATCATCTGGAACTTCTATAGATGCATTGCATTCCAAGCATGCTATATACGTTGGCATGATTCTTTTTCTTACTTATAAATACTTATTTTTTGTGTGATTATAAGAAATCTTTGACTTAATTTTGTTTTAAAGATTACGGATCAAAAATATGATTGGATTATTATTAGCAAAAAAGTTGATTCGATATTGTTCTATTTGCAACTTAAAATTCAATTTTTGTTACAAAAAATTTTAATCCAAACTATAAATTCTATGAATATTAATTTCAAAATGGAAGATTTAATATTGTTAAAATTAGGCGGTGAAGTTATTAGAAAAAATCTTGAAAACGTTTTAAATCAAATTGGATTCATAGCTGAAAAAATAATATTAATCCATGGAGGAAGGGAAATTGTAAACGAATATAGCTTAAAGGTAGGAATTGAACCAAAATTTGTAACTTCTCCAGAGGGAATAAAAAGTAGGTATACTTCATTGGATGAATTAGAAATCTATGTTATGACTATGAACCTAATAAACAAGAAGATAACTTCCATTTTAAACTCTAAAGGAGTTCCTTCAATAGGAATCAGCGGTGTTGATGGTAATTTAATTCTGGCAAAAAAGAAAGACAAGATAGTAATATTAAATGAGAAGGGAAGAAAACAGATAATCGATGGTGGATATACAGGAAAAATAACAAAAATTAACGTAGATTTAATGAATAAGCTCTTAAACTGCTACAGATGCATTGTTGTTTCTCCAATTGCTTTAGATTTGGAAAAAGGTTGTATGCTAAACGTAGACAGCGACCAAGTAGCAGCAGAAATAGCTAAAGCAATGAAAATTAGCAAAATTATTTTCCTTACAGATGTAAACGGTTTAAAGATTAATGAAAATTACATAAGAACAGTTAAACTTAGCGAAATACCAGCTTTACTAAGTAAAACAGGATTTGGAATGAATAGAAAATTAATGATGATTTACGAAGCTATGAAAAATGGAGTTAACGAAGTAATAATAGCCAATGGTTTATCAACCGATTTCTTAAAAGAAATCGAAAATGGTAATGCAACTAAATTCCTTTCATAAATTGAAATTTAAAAGCTTCTTTGGATCTAGAGGAATTAAAATAGTAAGAGGAAAAGATCAGTATGTTTGGGATGAAAAAGGCAATAAATACATTGATATGCATGCTGGAAATGGGGCGGCCTTTCTTGGACATGGAAATGAATACGTTATAAAAGAAATCGAAAATCAGCTGAACCAAATTTATTCACTAAGCACATCTTTCGATTCTGACATAAAATATAGAATGCTTGATAGCTTAGAAAAAGTAAAACCTAAAGAAACAGAATATGTTTCTTTACTTAACAGTGGAAGCGAAGCTGTAGATTTTGCTTTAAAAGTAGCAAGGAAAATAACGGGAAGGAAAAAGTTCATTGCGTTCAAAAATTCATTTCATGGAAGAACATTTGGAGCACTTTCCGTAACCTGGAATGCAAAATATAGATTCCCTTTCATGCCTTTATTGGAACCTGTGGAATTCTTGGAATTTAACAATATAGAACAAATAAAAAAGATAGATAAAGAAACAGCAGCAGTAATAATAGAGCCTGTTCAGGGCGAAGGAGGTGTTTACGAAGCTAAAGAAGATTTTTTAAACGTTATTTATGAAGAGTGTATAAAAAACGACGTATTACTTATATTTGATGAAATACAGTGCGGATTTGGAAGAACAGGATATACGTGGTCGCATGAAAGAAGCAAAGCAATAGGCGACATCGTTATCGCAGGTAAAGGTATAGGTGGAGGATTTCCTTTAAGCGTTGTGTTCTACAAAAAAGAGATTGCAGAAAAGATAACAGAAGGAGATCATGGAAGTACCTATGGTGGAAATCCTTTAGCCATGGCCTCAATAGTAGGGGCAATAGAGGCTTTTAATAAAGATAACGTTTTAGAAAAAGTTAATAAAAGTGCATATATCTTTAAAGAGACCTTAAAAGAACTATACGAGTACAGAATCATTAAAGAGACAAGGATCTTTGGATTAATGGTTGCAATCGAATTTAACATTATAGTAAATGAAATAATCCGAGGATTACAAAATAATTTTATATTAGCACTAAAGTCAGGACTAAATATTTTACGATTGCTACCAAGTTATAAAATAAATGAAAAAGATATAAATGAATTCAAAGAAAAAATTAAGAGTATAATAGAAAAAAATTAAATTCTTTTAAAAAATTCTAGTTTATATATTAAATAGTTAGTGTTTATATTACTAATTTTTTGAGCCTGAGAATCTTGGGCATACATTGTTCCTACTGGGAAATATTGGAGAGAGAAATAATCTAAAGTTCCCGCTCTTTGGCTTGCACTTTTTACGCTACCTATTGCTACAAATACTTCCTTCCAACCTACACCGTTAATAGTATAAATAGCTGTTAATTGTTTAGTTGTTTTTGCAAAATTCGATGTTATAGCTCTTATAACAGCACCTCCATATGGATTTATTATTGTCAAAATTCCTGAAAAACCTCCATATGTATAAAGTCTTTCATCCTGTGTCAATTCTAAACTAGTATTTCCATATGCTAATTTTCCATAATAATGTAATCCTAAAGAGACAGTACCATTTTGAGAGAAGGTAACATTGTAAGGTATAACACTCGGATTTGTTATAGGAACTGCAATGAAACCAAAGTTTAGCTCTATCGGGCTAATAATATCATACTGAATCATAGCGGAATAAAATCCGTTTTCAGATGCTATTTCATGATATTCTTCATTTAATCTTGCATACTGGAAGATTGTATTGAATGTTTGATAAGAGTCAAAACTCCCTTTTTGAATCACTGAACTAACTAAAGTTCCTTTCGCAAAGTTCAATATAGAGGTATTATTTATGAAAAAGCTTCCGACTTCTTGGTAAATTATTCCTAATGGGTTGAAGAAAAATAGGGGACCTGAATCAAGGAAGCTAGATTTGCTACTTATTATCTTGCCACCAATCAAAGGATTACTTGGATCAACCCAAAGTAACAATGCGCCTGAAACACCCCATCTGAAAAATGGCACTCCGTTAAGTGCATATGCTGTTTCAAGATTGAACATTGATATCGATATTGTAGCTTGATTACCCAATGCAAGCATAGGAGTTAAATCGATTAAATGCGAGGAATGGAAAGATAATGTGTTTATTGAAGTAACAGGCCTCCAGTAGAATGGGTCTATTCCTCCAGTATATATTGTTTCATAAGGCAATACGATGCCAGCTAAATAACCATTGTAATAAACTTGAAGGGCTCTTGGAGCTGGTTCATTTGCATACCAGAATTCATCCAACTGAAAACCTTCTGTATAGAAAATAGCTGCCATTCTATATGTTCCATTTGGAATAGTTACAGTTTGGGATCTCAAGTTAACGAACGGATTTAAAGTTGTCATCGAATAACCAAGAGGATTTACAAATAAAGGAATAAAGTAATTAGGTAATCCTGCCAAAGGTTTTCCTGGATAAAGATAAAGTGTAACATTCACAATATAGTACCCAGTTATACCTACATTAGGTGCAAGATAGTTTGTTAAAACTACTTGGAATGTTACAGAACCTTGTAATAGATTCAAATAATATGTAACATCAGCTTGAGCTGTTGAATTTCTTATCTCTTGTGTAGAGCCCCAGAACAAAGGTATTCCATTTGCAAAAACATAAATTGGTCTATCATACTGTGGACCTCCCGTTTCTTGAATGCTAACATTCAATATAGCTAAACTATAATTACCTTTTGGTATATTGACTGTGAATACTTCAGGTATGTTACCACTTTGTTTAAATGTAGCATTTACAGCTATAGGTACAACCACAGGAGTGGTTGAAGGAGGTTTAATTTGGAATGCTTCAAAAGAATAGTAACTTGGAGGATCTCCATCTGAAGAATCTATAGCAAATTTTGATAACATCGGTTTTTTCAAATTATTAAAGCTTACATTTTGATTTGCGTGTACGTTTACTGGTATGTAAGGCAAAATCAATAGAAGAATCAAAAAAGCGGAGATTAAAATTATTGCTTTCTTCATGTTTGACCACCTCCTTTAATTTGGCCAGTAGCTGTTCTAGCCCTCCTGCTTAGTACGAAAGCAAGAATCAAGGCTATAACACCTATTATTAAAGATATAATAGCAATTATTAAAATGTCATTTGCATAACTTGATAAGTTTGAAATCATGCTATTCAATTTATTCACATTACTTACTAGATGGTAATTGTTCTGTATTGTATAATTGTAGGAATAAGTTAAACCATTAAATACTTCAACGGATAATGTATAAGCACCGTCTGGCATAGAAGATGCATTGAAAGGTATCGAAACTGTTACTCCTGTTGAAGTAGGTGTAACTGTATAACTTACAGGCTGACCATTAATAGCAACTTTGAGGATCTTTATATTTTGCCCTGTTACATTTACGATTATTGTGGCATTACTTGTTGTAATTTTACTTGGTTGCACGCTGAATGTAGGAGGTGGAACTTGGGAAATTTGAGAAATTCCTTGCAGATTAACTCCACTTAAAGTTATATTACTATTTCCTGCTTGGTTAAAGGCATAGGTTGAATTAACTATCGATGATGAATAGATGCTTACCTTTGAATTTATTGCTGTAACAGCAACTGTTGAGCCTCCTAATAAGCTCTGCCCAACTGTTACTACAGAATTATTCGCAACTAACGAAACAATTTTGCTATTATATATTTGCAAACTTGCGTTTATAGCCTTTAAATTGTTCACAATTACATTTGTTAACGTTAAACTTATTCCGTTCACAGTTAAGTTGTTTGCGTATATATTAGATAAGTAGTATCCACTTCCTGAACCTGTCAAGAATGGAACGTTAACCAAACTTCCAGTTGTTATATTCAAATTACCCATGTAAGTATAAGGTAATACATCGAAATACTTGTAGGTTGAAATAACATCCTCCCCTGTAGATGCTACACCTGCCATTAATACATCCCAGTGACCTGCCAATGCATATAATGAAAGCCCTTGATATATTGAACCCGCTAATTCTGAAGGTATTTCGTAATCTCCTATCCATTTACCTAATGTTGAATTATATTGAAGAGGTACACCAACTTCAAATGTGACAGGTATTAAAAATGGATTTAAAGTTGTTTGTAAAACTGTTGCTACAAAAATTCCTTGTGTAACTTCCTTTCCAGCTTGCTCACCGCTGGTAAATTTGATATCAGCTGTTACTTTTATTTTCTGGCCTTCATAAGCAAAAGGCTGTACAGTAACATTATAGCTTAATCCGCTTGGAGCAACGTAAAAGCCAGTTGTAAAGTAGCCGTATTCAACACCTGTTGGAGTTTGTAAAGAAGATTGATATACTACCGTATAAAATCCAGGTGAAAAGCTTTGAGGTATTTTGAATAACGCTATCTGCCTAAAGTAATAGTTCCTTAATCCGAAAATCACTCTGTTTGGTGCAGGCTGTAAAGGAACTTGTGCTACAAGAGAACCCTGTTGATTATATATATTAGCTGTTATATTTGAAGTAAATTGCCCTAATCCAAATTGATCGAAAGCTTCAGCTTCAAGCAATATAGTTCCGCCTATTGATGCTGAACCCGCACCGCTTATTACGGGGGTTATTATTCCTCCAAATAATCCTTCGCCAAATACTTCATATGTATAAGCTTCGCCTATTCCCATATCAACATCTAATATATAGGTCCCTTGAGGTAAGGGTGTTAAAAGCGCATATTGACCAACATATAATCCTGGAAAGCTTTTATAAGGCAATAATGTAACATTGAACAAATTTGAACCATTCTTTATAAATTTAGCTACAATGCTGGATGTTAAATAAGGTGAACCATCAGGATTGTGAACTTCAACTGCAACTATGAAAGGCTGATTTGGAGCTATCGGAGCAGCAAAAGGATAAGGTATAGGCAATAATATATTTACTGACAAACCAACATCAATATCAGTTGCGCCCATTCCTGAGAAGCCTGAACTATTTCCTTGCACAACTATTTGCCATATGTTTGGAGGCTGACCTGGAATTATTGTATACGTTCCTATCCAATTGCCATTTGAAAATACTAGCGGAACTGTATCTAAATATCCTTTTGTTGTATATATTTTTGCTACAAAGCTCCCTGTCGTTACAACTGTTTGATTAGGATAAGTTATGTATGCAGCGATTTCAAAAGTATCTGTATAATTATACCAAGGAATAGAACTACTTGCACTAAAGGTTGTAACCGATATTGATAATCCTGGCTTGTAGTAATTCTTAATTATTTGCGTAAGCATACCTACATTTGGAGAACCTATTCCTGTTAGAAGATCATATCCAAGACCTGCATAATAACCGACATTATATCCCCATGTTATATCATGGAAGGCTTTGTGATATAAATCAGGGTTTTGATAAATCCAGTACAATATAGGATTCAATAAACCTAAGCTTTTTCCTAAGAAACTATCCATGTCTGCAGTAAAACCTGCCCACAAAGGCGAAGATAGGCTTGTTCCACCAATAACAAATAGTTGACTTTCCCCTACAATTACAGCACCTGTATATGGATTTGCAACAGCAGCTACATCAGGAGTTGCCCTTCCGTTGTAAGGTAATACACCTTCTTGATACCAAGGAGTTGGGAATAAAGTACTAACACCTCCGCCAGTTGATATTGTTAAACCAAAATATTGAGGAGTTATGCTCCATGCTGTTTCGTTTCCATAGGTAGCGTTGGATGTTAACTCAGAAATTGAACCAGAGGTTACATTAACATAGAGTGTTGTTCCTCCAACACTTGTTACAAACGGTGATGAAGATGGAAAAGTTGCTCCTCCATAAGTTGTAGCCTCGCCGAAGTTAGGAGCCCCCCAATCTCCAGAACTTGCAAAAAATGATATTCCTTCAGCTGCACCTAAAGCAAAGTAGTAATCTAGAAATGGATAATTTGGAAATGGAGCACCGAAGAAGAAACCGTAGAAACCTGAAGATCCTATAAGGTTTTCAGGCATTCCCCAACTCATTGAAGCAACTTGAGCTAAATCTTTAGTAACAACAAGATCAACAGCTTCATATAAAGCTGGTCCATTATCTGAGGAAATAACTAGGTTAATGTTAGCATAAGGAGCCATTGCATGTGCATATTCAACATCCAAAGCTACTTCTATATCCCATCCAAATATTGCACCCAGATAAGGTTCATAAGGTCCTACTGGAGTTATTGTTAGATTCACAGGCGGTAAATTGAATAATGAATCAAAGGCTCTAATATCCTGATAAATCAAAGGATCGCCAAAGGCATCAATTATAGCTATTGTAATCCCTTTTCCATTTGGAGTAACATTGTATGCTCCTATTATATCGCTAGGAGAGTATTGTGTAAAGCTAAAAGCGAATCTTGGATCTAAATTTGTTGAATGAGTCCCATTATATTCGAACAAAACATTACCTTCCTTTTTACCAAGTACTAAATACTGGGGTTGGAAAGAGGTAATATTTGTTAAACCACCTATTAAAACATTATCTAGCTCAGCTGGAATTGAAGGAATAGTTGATGGCTTGTAATAAGTGATTCCATTGAAACCATAATAAGCCAATTGTGTTTGGAATAAATCATTAACCTGTTCAACTGTTCCCATAACCATTACGCTAAATGGAGATCTATAGACTATCTTAAATCCATTGGAGGATAAGAAATCTGCTACTGAAGATACTTTATCTTCCTGTGCAAACATGTTTATTATATCGGAAGGTTTAAGAGGAAGTATTTGATGATTTGCAACTTTTTGCGCTATGAAGTAAAGTTCATTCAAATTCTTAGGTGGGACAAATAAGGTTAAGTATATTGTTTTATCTTTTGGCATTAACGATATGTAATCTCCTTGCAGGTTAGGAATTAAGTACTTTGAGTTTGTTTGATTGTAGGCTAAAACACCAGGCATAACAAGTAATACCGCTAGAAGAAATGCATATACATATCGCATCGTGATTATAATTTTTTTTATATATATAAAGCTTTACTCTCCTATTTTATTATTTATAAAAATTAAAATAAAATACTGCACTCCTCGGAAAACACATAATTTTGAAAAGTAGAGGGTGTATTACAAAGAGCTTAGTGTTATTGCTTAAGTACATAGCAAATATTTTATCTGATGGACCATCCTATAGTTAAGAGCATGACTGATTTAAACAATAGCTACCTGTGCCAAATTCAGGTTTTAAAATTTTAGTTAAAGGAATTCCTATATTATGATATTTCTTATCCTCTTAGCAGCAATCCTTATGCTTACTTCATTCGTTTCTAACATATTTGCTAGCTCTTTTTGAGTATATTTTCTTATGACCTTTTTCTTTTTACCCAAAAGCCATAAAATTGCACCTATAATTGCCCTAGAAGATGCGTTTCCTGCATTCCTTTTTATTTCATCCAAATGTTCATATACTGTTTTTTGGACAATTTCCCTTTCATTTTCACTTAGTTTATTATATAATTTTTCTCTAAAAATTGATATTATGTCTGGAATTCGAATCAATTTGTTTGTTATACCTGATTTATATATTGAGGTTGAAACGCTCCAAATTATCTTTGGCTTAACCCCAGTCACTTTCGAAATTTTATAAATAGGGATCGGTTCATTTTCAAGAATACCTGCAACAAAAATTAAACCAGAAACAATTTCATCAAAAGAAAAACCTGCAACAGCCAACCTCTTCTTAGCCTCAAGATAAAGTTGGAAAATACGATCTCTGACGTTCTGTTTAAGGTTAAGAATTTCACTATATAACTTAATTTTTTCCTCCAACTTAAATGGAATTATTTGTGTCATCACAAAATAACAATATGTTTTTATATATTTTAATTTTTCCATAGTGAGTTGGGAGTTTTTTTATAAATTTTTAAAAATTAATATAAATGACAGGCTACGTAATGACCTGGCTCTATTTCCCTTAACTGCGGTTCCTCTACTCTGCATCTCTCAAAAGCAAATGGACAACGTGGATGGAATCTGCAGCCTTTTGGAGGATTGATCGCACTAGGAATCTCACCCTTTGCCTTAACAGCTACTTTAGGAGCATTTGGATCGGGAACTGGAATCGCTACAATTAAAGCTTGAGTGTATGGATGTAGGGGATTATCAATAAGTCTTTCAGCCGAAGCAATTTCCGCAATTTTCCCAAGATACATTACAGCTATCCTATCACAAATATGCTTTGCAGTAGCTAGATCATGGGAAATAAATAAAAATGATATTCCATATTTATCCTTTAAATCAAGCATTACATTAAGAACCTCAGCTCTTATTGAAACATCTAGCATTGAAACAGGCTCATCAGCAACTATGAACTCAGGGTTTAGTACAAGAGCTCTTGCAATTGCAACTCTTTGCCTTTGTCCTCCGCTTATTTCATGGGGATAAAGATCGTAGAATTCTTCTGGCGGTTCTAGTCTTACATCTTTTAATGCAGTGTATACTCTGTTCTCTATATCTTCCTTGCTTCCAAGCTTATTGATTCTTAATCCTTCTGCTACAATATCAAAAACTGTAAACCTTGGATTCACAGCTTCATAAGGATCTTGGAATATGTATTGCATTTTTGTTCTATATTTCAACATTTCCTTTTCTGAAAGCTTAGTTATATCTTGGCCCTTGAAATAAATTGAACCACTTGTAGGCTCCACTACTCTTATAATAGTCTTTCCTAAAGTAGTTTTACCACAACCTGATTCGCCTATTAATCCCAGTATTTCATTCTTTTTTACTTCCAAATCCACCCCATCAACTGCCTTCACAAAAATTTCCTCTCTGGTGAACAATGTCGAAAGGAAACCTTTTCTTAAAGAATAATATTTTTTAAGATTTTTGCATGAAACTATAACTTCGCTCATTTTAATATAAATGACAGGCTACGTAATGACCTGGCTCTATTTCCCTTAACTGCGGTTCCTCTACTCTGCATCTCTCAAAAGCAAATGGACAACGTGGATGGAATCTGCAGCCTTTTGGAGGATTTATCAAGTTAGGAGGTGTTCCAGGAATGTATGAAAGTTTTTGCCTTTTCGCTCTTATGTTTGGAAAAGAAGCTAATAATCCTTGAGTATAAGGATGCAATGGCTTTGAATATACACTCAAAATTGAACCCATTTCAGCTATTTTTCCTGCATAGTATATAATTACTTTATTGCAAAGATCGGCAATTATTGATAAATCATGTGTTACAAGAATCATCGTCATATTAAGCTTAGATTTTAAATCTCTCAATAAATTCATTATATTAGCTTGAACTATAACATCAAGGGCTGTAGTAGGCTCATCAAGTATTACAATATCAGGATTATTTGATAATGCCATCGCAATTGCTACTCTTTGCTTCATTCCTCCGCTTAGTTCATGTGGATAACTTTTAATTCTATTTCTTTCTATACCGACAAGCTCAAGAAGTTCTTCAGCCCTTTTCCATGCTGCCTTTTTATCCATAAGTTTATGCTCCACTATTCCTTCAACTATTTGACTTCCTATATTAAAAACAGGATTTAAAGAGTTCATAGAACCCTGCGGAACCAATGATATTTTTGTCCATCTAATTTTTCTTAGTTCTGATTCCTTCATGCTCAAAATATCCATTCCGTCTAGCAATATCTTTCCAGATTTTATCTCCGCATTTGTAGGCAATAAACGCATTATAGTCATTGCTAAGCTTGTTTTACCACTTGCAGATTCTCCAGCTATTCCTAGGAAATCACCTTTGCTCAAATCAAAACTGACATCATCTACAGCCCTTACATATCCTTCCTTTGTTTTATAGTACATTCTCAAATTTTCAACTTCTAAAATATTTGTACTCATCTTCCTCTCAACCTTGGATTGAATATTTCATCTAAAGCATAACCTAACATTATAAAAGATAGCGAGACAATGACTATTGCTAATCCTGGAAATATAAACCACCACCATGCATAGTCATAATATGCAGCTGCTGCTGCATGTTCAAAAGCTTCGGAAAGCATTCTACCCCATGTTGGAGTTTCAGAAACACCAGGAAATAGAAAATCTAAGGCAGCTTCTGTTAAAATGAAACCAGGTACACTTAAGGCTATGTTTGCATATACAAGTCCCATTACACCAGGAAGCAAATGTCTCCTAATTATATACCTGCCTTTTGCACCAAGAACCTTTGCAGCCTCAATATATCCTCTTTGCTTTAAAGATAAAACCTGTGACCTTATTACCCTTGTCACACCCGGCCATCCAAATATTACAAATAATACAATTAGCCAAAAATAAATTGTTTGAGCAAGAAAAGCGTTTTGAGAAATTACTGTTATGAAAACTATAGCTAAAGGTAAGAAAGGTATTACAAGAAATATATCTGTGATCCTCATTGTAACCTCGCTCAATATTCCTTCAACAAAACCAGCAAATAATCCTAGAAAAGCACCTACTAATACTGAGAAAACTCCTGCTAAAATTCCTACTTCCATTGAAATTCTAGCTCCATAAACAAATTGTGACCAGATATCTCTTCCTTCAAAATCCGTACCCATAAGGCCATAGGCCCTTCCGAGAACAAATAGATAGGGATTACTTATTCTTAATGACAAGAAACCTACTGAAGATGAAGTTATTGCATCGAGTTGGATAGTATAAGTATACGTACCTGTTTCGTTTAAATATATTAGTCCTGTATTTGGAATACCTTCTCCACCACTTCCAAGTGCTGCTACGTTTACGTCGGGAAGTATTGTAGTAAGAGATACTGGGTTCCAATGATTCAAGCTTAATCCGTTTCTATAGCTTATTACTTCCTGAACAGAAGTAGCCATTATCAAATAATTAGTAAGATGATATACCTTGCCAGAAGGAGTCTTTAAGGTTATCAAAAAGTAAAAATCTGTAACGTTTTTTACCTCCAAAGGATAAACAAACAGACCAAATAAAAAGTTATAAGGAGGTTTAAAGTTATAAGTAAAAGTTGTTGAAGAATTTAAAACTGCAATGTTTTCAGGGATATCCGTAGCAGGAAGTGTAACATTTATTTCAAGAAATTTATTTGAAACTTCTGAAGATGAATATCGAGAAACCGCAAGTATGCTATTAGGAATTGAAGCTATTCCTGTAGAAATTGTAACATGGGAATGATAAATAATTACATTATTCCAGCTTGTAATGTCGGAAGATACCAATTGCATGTTTGTTGGCCATCCTTGGTAAGGGGGAAATATTGTTGCCCATTGAGGAATAGCCCATGGATTTGCCACAAAAACCTGATTTGGGTCATTGGATGTTATGAAAGGTGCGAATACTGCAAGAAAAGTAAAAAATAATATTATTGCAAGTCCTGTAACACCTATTTTATTTTTAAGTAATATTTTTAATGCATTCTGCCTTCTAGCAGGCATGCTTACCAGCCTGTTCTTATTCTAGGATCTAGAACACCATACAATATATCTGCAATAAAGTTCGCAACAACAACCATTACAGAAACAATAAAAAAGAAGGCTTGCTCAAAGGGAAAATCCAAAGTATCTATTGCTACAAATGACCAATATCCCAATCCTGGCCAACCAAATATTGTCTCTGTAATTATCGCACCTGAAAGAACGAATCCTAAAGAAATTGCAAAAACCGTTAATAAAGGCAATATGCTATTTCTCTGAATATGCTTGAATAGAATCTTTCTTGTCGATAATCCTTTAGCTTTAGCCATCAATATATAGTCTTCAGTTATAACATCTATCGCTGAATTCCTCATTATAAGATAAAAGCCTCCTACGCTTATTAAAGTAAGGCTAAATAAAGGCAAAGCCAAGGCCTTTAACAATGCTAAAATATAATCAATTCCACTTAGCCCTGAAAAATAAGCTGCAGCATTTGGAGGAGCCCATTTCAAACCAAAAGCAAAGAAAAGAAGTAGTAAGCTTCCTATCCAAAATGAAGGCATTGCATAAAAAAATAAGAATGTAATCAATGAAATCTTATCAAACGTCCTCCCCCTTTTATGAGCAGAAATTATGCCTAAATATATGCTTATAATAAAAGAGATAACTGTTGAAGTTCCCAACAAAAGAACTGTATACGGTGCGAATCTTATTATCGTATCTATAACAGGCCCTTCAAGAGCGCCACCAACATTATATCCAAAATTAAATGTGAACATTGCTATAATATATTGGAAGAATCTTTGATCCAAAGGTAGATCTAGCCCTAAACTTTGGATAACCTGTTGTCTAATTTGGTTAATATACACATCGTTTCTCGTTCCTCCTGCTGGAACAAACCAAGTTTTAGGATCTATTCCCATCACAGTAAATGGAAGGACTTGAAATATTATGAAGTTAATTACAGCAACAATGAATATAACCACAAACATTGTGATAATTCTGCTGATTATAAATCGCTTTAAACCCATAATTAAAAAGTAATGAAGTAAGTATAAAAATTTTAAAAAAATTATTTAAATTTTCTAAGTAGCTGGAACTTTAGGTCTCCTTGTTCTCAGATATGCTACTACACCTGCTATTATGATTATTATTATGACTACAGCAATTATTACGTACAGCGTGTAGTTAGGTCCTGAAGGCGGTGGAGGCGGTGGCGAAGGAGGTGTTGCAGTAACACTGAATGAAGTCGACCCTGCAGAAACCCCTACAGTTTGGTTTGCGATTGTCTTACCTTGATATATAATTTGTACCAAATAGGTTCCAGGTGTTACGTTTGCGAACTCAGCCACGCCCTGTGCATTTGTTACAGCAGTCATATTTCCTAGTTTAACTGTTGCATTTGCTAAAGGCTGACCACTCGTTGTTGTTACAGTTATGGATACAGTGTACGTAACAGGTTGAAGAACATTCAAGCCTGAATAACTTAACCATACTCTAGGTAGTCCGAATAATGTATATGTAGCATTTACCATTAATTTATAAAGTCCTGGACTAAGATTGGAAGTATTGATTTGTGCTGTATATACACCGTTTCCACTAGAAGATAAAGTGTAACTTGCAACAACATTACCGTTCTGGTCAACTACAAATACTTTTCCAGTTGCATTGTTTATTGGAATGTAGCCCTTTTGACCTGCAGCTACACCCATGAAAGGCGAACTTGTTGGATTATATATTTCCTGCGTAATTGTTACAGAGAATGAATATGTATCACCCTTGTGAACATTCGAAGTAAATGCCCACCATGCAGATCTGAAATAGTTTACATTCCTTGTTAAGTTAATAACGTTAGAGACTTTATCCCATGATTGGAATACGAATGGACCTGAACCAACCTCTAAGTTTGGAAGCCAGAATAGGAATGTAGGAAGCTTTGTTGTAGGACTTGCTAAGAACCTTGAATAGTTAAATGAAGCTAAAGGTAATGTTGTATCCATAACACTAGGATAGCTTGCAACTTTAGCTGGATCAAAGTATTTAAATATATGCATTGGAAGAACTGGGACAATTGCTGCATAAATATTGTATATGCTTGTAGAGTTTACATACATTTTTATCTCATAAGGATTATCTGGAGGAATATATGTAGCTATAAGTCCGAAAGGTGGAGTAAAGGTTCCTGCCAAAGGTGTTAAAGCAGCTGTAAGAGCTTGTATGTTCCAGTACCATAATGAGAAGTTGTAATCATATGCGTTCAATGGAACTCCATCAGCCCATGTTATGTTCTTATAGAAATCTAACGTTATAATTTGACCGTGAACGATTTGTTTGGCTCCAAAAGGATTCCACCACCCACTTGAATTACCTATTGGAACAGTAACATTGTTTTGAACGCTATATGAAGCCATCCATGGAATTAAAGAAGCATTTAAAACGCCAGTTGGAGGAGTTGCTAAAGGCGTATCATAGATCTCTTGCCAAACATCTACTTGCCATACCCAATTAATTAAGTACAAGGGATTCAATTGTGTAGGTGCCTGATGCAATACTTCGATAAACGTTCCTCCTGTTGCATTAACAGGATGAACATTTAATAAAGTATAATACAGACCTGTTGAGGTTGAAGGTCCGGTAGCAGGTAAATTAGCATATCCATCCCAACCTAAAGTATTTACTGCGTAAAGTTGATTTGTCCAAATCCAAATTATGTATGGAAGATTATCGTAGAATGTTTTCTTTATGTGGCTAATAGCATTGTATGCAACTTGTTGGTTTGCTGCACCATAAACTAATAAAGCAGTCCAGTAGTCCATTGTTAAGTTGAAAAAGTTAACAAAGTTTGCAACTGAAACTTGTGTTGAAGACCAGAAGAAGAAAGACCATGTAGGAAGTGAGCTTACTATCCATCCAAATGTATACATTCCCCATGTATCTTCAGTTGCTGCAAATGTATAGTTGAATACAGGAGGAGTTACTGTGCTAAAGTTTGATGCCATTACTCCAGGACTTATTACAGCTGCAGCTGAAGGTCCGTAAACTAGTGAGTCAGCAGCTCTTGAAGTAATTGGAACCAAAGTAATTGTTAAGTTTATTAATTTTGCAGTTTGGAATAAAGCTACTGCGCCATAGGTTCTAATAGGATCATCAGATCTGTATAATAGCTGTGGTGAAAAAGGCTTACCATTGTATGTCCATGTTCCAGTATGCGCGTCATAGCTCATTCCAGGAACTTGTAAAAGCTCTTTAATCGCAGCGGTAACATTATATTTGTAAGGATAAATAATTGCAGGATTTGCAAAAGTTGGATATAGAGTTGCTGGGAAAGGATCAGGTGTTGCCATTCCGTATAAGCCCCATACTTGTTGCAACTGTGCGTAGTTTGTCAAGTAAGCGATTGCTCTTCTAAAGTGTGTATTATTGTAAGGTGCCTGTAACATATTAAAAGCGATCCCATCAAAAGCGTAATTTGCTGTATAGTTAGCATAAACGTTCGGAACAGTAAGTGCTGTTGCATATTGGGTTGGAGTGAGAGTCCATTCCATTGCTTGAACTTGGTGCGTTGTTACACTTTCAAAAGCAGCTTGATCAGATTGAACTTGGTATATTACACTATTTATCAAAGGTCCATATGTATTTACTTCCTCAGGTTTAAGCACTGGTTTATTTGGAAAAGTATATTGAGCAAATGCCTTTGTTGGTATGTATGTTATAACGACGCTTGCAACCAATACTGTTACAAGAGCAATAAAACACACCGCCAATATATACCTGTTAGCCATATTATGTAAAAACGTTATGATTATATAAATTTTTAGATAAAAATTAATTTCATAATGCCAAGATACGCATATACTAAGCCTGAAATTTTACTTTACGAAAAATTGAAAAAAGAGGGTATAAGATTTTCTTCGCAACAGCCTATATTGATAAAAAAATACAGGAAGCATGTTATCGTAGATTTTCTCATTGAAAACAAACTTGTAGTTGAAGTTGATGGAGTTAAACATAGGAAGTCAAAAACAAGAATATTAAAAGATATTATCAAGGATAAAGCTCTAAGAGCTAAAGGATATTCTGTTTTAAGAATACCTGATTACGATATAATTGATAATTTAGATGAATCATTCAAAAAAATAGTATGCAAACTTAAAAAGATGAAGAATAAAGCTTCTAAACTTCAATAAACTCTCTCAATTTATTTTCGATTTCTTTATTGCCTTTTATAAAATCGTTTAGCTTTTTTATTCTTAATAGAGTATCTTCACTTATTACATGCTCTATTCCTTCAGCTTCCAAGTTTGCTCTATTTGAATCCACTTTGAGCAAAGTAAGAAAATCTCTTATTATTGAATGCTTCTTATCTATTTCCTCCGCAATCTTTTTACCTGTTTCTGTTAGAGTTATTCCTCCATACTTTTCGTAATTTATAAATTTCTTTTCAGAAAGCGTTTGTAGCATCTTTGTTACAGTTCCTGCTCTAACATTGAGAATCCTTGAAATATCCTTTGGTTTCACATAACCTTTTTCTTTTGAAAGTTCATAAATTACCTCCAGATAGTCTTCTTCCTTGGCACTTGCTAACCTCTCTTCCTTCATTTTATGAATTCTTTCAAGAATTTTTATTTTACTCGACAACTCTATAGCCATATTATTGAATTTTATATATAAATATTCAAGATTTGATTAAGCAAAGAATTTTAGATTAAGCAAAATTTTTTATATTAATCTCACATTAATCTATTGAATGCTTAGTTCAGAATTAATAAGGAAAACAAGGAACTTTTATTTCTACCTAGGACCTGCTCTACTTGTTTCAATAGCTTATATGGATCCGGGCAATTTTGGTACTGATATCGCTTCTGGTAGTGTGTTCAAATATAGCTTGCTTTGGTCTGTTTGGATGGCCAACGCTATTGCTATGCTTATGCAATACTTATCTGGTAAAATTGGGATAGCTACAGGGAAATCTTTACCAGAACTAATAAGAGAAAATCTTTCAAACAGAATACAAGTGATATCTTATTGGATTTTAGCTGAGGTAGCGATTGCAGCAACAGACCTTGCAGAATATTTGGGAACAGTCATAGCTTTAAACATAATATTCGGAATACCATTACTAATAGCTTCAATAATTGCAGCCTTTGATGTATTATTAATCTTAGCTGCTACTTCAAGAAGATTCAGAAGATTGGAACAGTTAATAATGATACTTGTTTCAATTTTAGTAATAGGATTAATTTATGAAGCATTATCCGTGGGACCTAGTTTCTCTGAAACGCTGTATCATTCGATAGTTCCAGAGATTCCTAATTTTGATGCATTAGTATTCATTGTTGGAATAATAGGAGCTACCGTTATGCCACATGCTTTATTCCTTCATTCATGGCTTACTAAAATGAAATTAAATGAACATACTTTAGATGAAAAAAGAAGATTAAGAAAATTGCATTTGGTTGAGACTATTTCAACGCTTTCAATAGCTTCTTTTGTAAACGTTTCAATAGTTTTGATAGCAATACCTTTGAAGATATCAAATAGCCTAAGCATTTATAGCGTTTTTGAAGGGTTAAGCAAAATATACGGCGGTATTATAGGATACATATTTGTTTTAGCTGTTTTTCTTTCAGGTTTAACATCTTCAATTGTAGGAACAGTTGCAGGGCAAGCTGTTATGGAAGGGTTGTTAGGAATTAAGGTAAGAATTTGGTTAAGAAGGATTGTAACAAGGTTTATAAACGTTTTTCCTACAACAATTGCGATATTACTTGGATTTGATCCCCTTAATATTCTAATTTATAGCCAAGTAGTATTAAGTATACTAATACCCTTGCCCTTGATTCCTTTAGTTTACTTTACATCCAAGAAAAATTACATGGGAGAATTCGTAAATAAAAGGATAACAAACATATTAGCTTATATTTCATCTACACTTATAATAGCGTTTAACTTTTACTTGATACTAACTTCGCTTTAAGAGAAAATTCTTTCAATTTCTTCAACGTCTTCTTTACTTAGCCTCCAACCATAAGCTCCCAGAAATTCATCGATCCTTTCCTTCTTTGAAGTTTTAGGTATAGCAACAACATTTTCTTTACTTATAAGCCAATTTAAGGCAACCTGCGAAATGGTCTTATTGTACTTTTCACAAATTTTCCTGAGCTTCTCTGCGTATTCTCCGCTGAATATTGCACCTCTAGCTAGAGGACTATAAGCTATAATAGTTATTTTATTGTTTTTTGCAAAATCCAACAAATCTTTCTCTATTTCTCTGCTTAAAAGACTGTACTCGACTTGGTTTGATACAATGTCATGTTTTGATGTTAAACTAATCGCTTCTTTCAAAAGTTCAACAGAAAAATTGCTCACGCCTATGTATCTTATTTTGCCTTCCTCTGCTAGTCTTTCAAGTGCTTTAATTGTTTCTCTTAAAGGAATCCTTGGATTTGGCCAATGTATCTGATAAAGATCTATGTAACTTGTTTGTAATCTCTTCAGACTTCTTTCACAAGCTTTTATTACATCATCATATCGTAAATGTTCAGGTGAAACCTTTGTTGCTATAAAGACTTTACTTCTTATATCTTTAACAGCTTGGCCAACAAGTTCTTCCGCATGGCCTGCACCATACATTTCAGCTGTATCTATAAATGTAAGACCTTTTTCAGCAGCATACCTTATAAGTTCTATTTCTTTTTCATCATTTGCTGAACTACTTCTTGAATAACCTCCCAAACCCCATGTTCCTAGTCCTATGCTTGGAATCTTTTCGCCAGTTATGCCCAGAAATTTATATTCTATACTCATTTTCAATTAAAATTTTATTCCTAGTTATATTAACAGTTTCCGATTTTTGGGCAACTACTGAAAATGCATATTTTTCCGTTTTAAAGAATGTGTTTGGACCTATCAGTTTATATTCAATATTTTTATAGTTGAAGGCTTTGTAATATGCGATCATCTCTTCAATCCTAGGTGTGTAAAAGAACCTTGATATTCCGAATTTAGAGAACCATCTATATTCAGGGCCTGCAATTAAAAAATAGCCTCTGTTTTTCAAAACTCTGTTGACTTCTTTGAAAAAATCCACAACCTTGTTAATATATTCTATCATTCCTGCTGTAATTACTCTATCGAATACATTTTCTCTAAAAGGAAGAATATAAGCATCGCATCTTACAAAGGAAACAAAGGCATGCCTTATCTTCGATTTTGCCCTTTTTAATTGATTTGGATTCAAATCTATTGAGATTAATTGTTTAAAACTTGAGTGCATGATTAGTCCTTCTGTTGTATATCCTGTACCACATCCTAGTTCTAAAACATTTGAAAACTCATCACTTTTAAGCATGTTTATAACTTCCTTCCTCATCTTGAAATTGTAAACAAAAGGATTCAGTAGATCATAGTATTTAGAAAAAACATTGTAGAATTTCTGGGCTCTAAGCTTATCAATTAAGTAGGGTATTGTTCTGTTTTCTAAAACGAAAAAATAAGTTGCAAAGACTATTGATATCGCAGCAATGATAAACTTTAAAGATTCTCTTATCTTATCTTTGCTTCTCATCATTGTTTTTATAAAGTAAGCATCTCACATAAACACTTCCATTGACCTTATACATAGAAGGTTCAATATAACGATAAAGCTCAACCCTTATATTTTGGCTTTCCTGTTTTATACTTTTTATAGAAACTAAACTTTTAAGTTCATTCTTTTCTTTTTCAATTATTTCAAGAAGTCTTTTATCAAAAGGATTGCTATTTTCACACAAAATATTCAGAGTAAAATCGTCTTCAATTGAAATACTTTTTATGCCTTTGAAATATTCTGCATATCTTTGCATTATTATGTACTCTAAATCAGAAAGCACTTCATCTGCAGTCCATCCACACAGTTCAAATGCTACAGGACAGCGTGGATGGAATCTGCAACCCTTCGGTGGATTAATCAAATTTGGTATCTCTCCTTGTAAATTCACAAAAATTTTTTCTCTAAGAGGTTCAGGCTTTGGTATTGCAGATATTAAAGCTTTTGAATATGGATGCTTCGCATCAAAAATAACACTATTTTTATCTCCCTCTTCAACAACCCTGCCTGCATACATAATTGCAATCCTATCAGACATGTAATGAACCACGCTTATATTATGGGAAATGAAGAGAAGAGATATTGAGTATTTTCTTTTTATTTCATTTATTAGATTTAGAATCTGTGCTTGAACAGAAACATCCAAAGCACTTGTTGGCTCATCTAAAACCAAGAATTTAGGCAAAGTAGAAATTCCTCTTGCCAATGCAACTCTTTGTCTCTGACCTCCGCTCAATTCGTGAGGATATCTAAAGGCAAATTCTGGGGTCAATCCAACTTCCTCAAGAAGCTTAAAAACAATGTCCTCAGCTTCTTTTTTAGATGCATATCCTGTAGAGAGCATAGGTTCTGCAATTATGTCTTTTACCAACATTCTAGGATTTAGAGAAGAATAAGGATCTTGGAAAACAATGTTCATATACCTTCTTAATTTTCTCAATTCGCTTCCTTTTTTATTCAAAAGAGAATATTGCTTAGAGATTTTCCCAGTTTTTTTATAATCTTTATTTTCCAATGCCTGTTCATATTCATGAATAATTTCTTCTGGAACGTTAAATAAAATTTCTCCTGAAGTTGGCTCAATCAATCTTATTAAAAGCTTTCCCAAAGTTGTTTTACCACAACCAGTTTCTCCAACCAATCCTAGAACTTCATTCTCCTTTATTTTTATATTTACTCCGTCAACAGCTTTTACTGTTTGCTTTGAGGAGAATAGGAAGCCTCCTACTGGAAAATATTTCTTTAAATCGTATGCTGCAATTATATAGTTGGTCATTGTTCACCGTATAAAAAGCACTCTACAAAATGATCTTTATTATATTCTATACTCTTTGGAATCTGCTTTCTGCAAATTTCCATTGCATAAGGACACCTTGGATGGAACATGCAACCAGAAGGAGGATTTCTCATATCAGGAACGGTTCCTGGAATACTTTCTAAAGTCATTGATTCCTTTGTTATTTTTGGTATAGCTTTAATCAAACCTTTTGTATAAGGGTGCAAAGGTTCGTAAAATATTTTATCAATAGGAGCTACCTCTACTATTCTTCCACCATACATAATAGCTATTCTATCACATACTTCTGCAAGCACTGATAAATCATGTGATATAAAAATGAATGATAAGTTGAATTTACTTTTTAGCTCTGAAATTAATTGAAGAATTTGATTCTGAACAATAACATCTAAAGCACTGGTGGGTTCGTCCAATATAATAATATCTGGATTATTTGATATTGCAATTGCTATCGCAACTCTCTGCCTCATACCACCGCTCAATTCATGGGGATACATGTAAACAACTTTTTCTGCATGAGGAATATTGAGCAAAGATAAAAGTTCTACAGCTCTTCTATAACCCTCTTTTAGTAATATTCTACTGAAGAATCTTTTTACAAAAGGCAATCTGTCTAGTATTGAATAAATACCTAAAGACCTATTTTCTGCAACTCTTTTTAAATAGTTCATTGTTAGAAAATTCTTTTTCTTTTCCTTTAGCGTAAGTATAGCTCTTTCCTTCCTAGTTCTTGATAAATCTTTTCTACCCAATATATACAGAATCTGGCTTTCTATTCCTTCTAGTCCTTTGTTTTTTGCGTACCTTTTCAATTCATCTTCCACATTATTGGAAGAAGTAACAAGATTCAAAACTTCTTTGAGATCACTGTTAGTTACTTTAATTCTAGAAAGTATTCTCTTTGCCAAATAGCTTGAATTGTGAGCAACAATAGTTTCTGCAATTTGATACCCAACCTGTAGTAGAGGATTCAAAGATGTCATTGGTTCTTGAAAGACCATTGAAACTAACTTTCCTCTAAGCTTTGATAATGAGTTTGATATTTTGTTCATTATCCTTCTATTTTTCCTCATGCTGAACTTCCTTCTCAGCTGAGATTCATCGAACAAGTCAAAAGTTTCAAGCGTATTTTTGCTCTTAATATAAATAGAACCTCCTTTGATTATTACTGCATTATAGGGTAGCAAGGCCATAATTGACAACCCTAATGTTGATTTTCCTGATCCGCTTTCTCCAGCTATACCCAATACTTCTCCCTTCCTTAAAATTAAATTTACACCGTTTAATGCTCTGAAAATACCTCTCCTTGTATAAAACCAAACTTTAAGCTCTTTAATATTAAGAACTGTTTCCATTTTTAATCAAACACTTCTCCTTCTTGGATCTATAACATCCCTTAATCCATCTCCCATAAGATTAACTGCCAAAGCGAATATTGTAATTACAAGCCCTGGAATTATAACAGCCCAAGGAGCTATGCTTACGAAATTTAAACCTAAGCTCGTAAGATAACCAAGCTCTGGTATGTTGGCCGTTGGCGAAAATCCTATAAAAGTCAAAGTAGAAAATACCCCAACCACTACACCTAAATCCAGTGAAATTTGAACGAATATGGGTGGCAAAACATTTGGTATAATATGCCTGAACATTATCCAAAAATCCCTTGTTCCGGCTGCCTTAGCAGCTTCAATAAAAGTCATTTGCTTTATGGATAAGGTTTGTCCTCTTGCATATCTAGCATAAAGCGGCCACCATACGATTATTAAGGATAATGCAACTATGTCTAAGCTCCTTCCTAGAACGAAAATAATTGCTATTGCTAGTACAAGATAGGGAATGCTGAAGAAAATATCAGTAATCCTCATCAGAATTTCATCCATTATTCCTCCAAAAAATCCAGAAACAAGACCTAATACAAGACCTATTAAAGCACCTGATAAGACGATGAGTAAAGTATATTCTACGTCTACCCTAATACTTTTAAGTATTGCATCAAGGAGATCTATTCCTCCATATGTTGTTCCTAAGGGATGTTGAGGAGATGGAGGAGTTGGAACAGGATTATATGGATTAATAATATATTGATTAGGATCATGTATTCCGATTGCCCAAGGAAAAAATTGAACAAGGAATGTGTCAATAAAATAAAGTAATGTTATTACTAGACCTGCTACTGCTGTAGGGTTAGAGAAAAATATCTTGAAGGATATTTTAAGTTCATCAAGTCTTGGATTTCTTTTAAGAAGGTAATTTCTTCGTCCTATCAAACCAAGTTCTTTACTCATCAGTATCTCACCCTTGGATCAATAGCTGCATAAATTAAATCAAGTATCAAGCTCGCCGTAACCAAGATTATTCCGAATATTAATGTAGAACCCATTATACCGCCTGCATCATTATTTAACAATGCTTGAACAGTCCAATAACCTACACCAGGAATATTAAAAATTGTTTCAGTAACAACAACGCCTCCAAGTAGCCCTGCAAAGCCGTACACAAAAGAAGTTAAAGCTGGAATCAATGCATTCCTCCTTGCATGAGTGTTTATCACATATTTTTCCCTTATACCTTTGCTTCTAGCCATCCGAATGTAATCTTGATCTAAGACTTCAAGCATGCTTGATCTTAGCAGTCGAATTATACCAGCTACACCTCCTAATGCAAGTCCTATAGAAGGAAGTATAAAATGCCATATCGAATCCAAAGCTATAGCAAAGTTTCCATGTAGAAGTGCATCTATGAATACAATGTGTGTAGGATAAGATATTCCATTGCTATACCAGTCAATTCCCTGTAAAAGGAGTGGATTAACCGCTCCTGATATTGGGAATAAAGATAAATAAACCGCAAATACTATTAAAACGAGAAGATAGACCAAATAGGGCGGCATTGCATAAAGTGTAAAGGTCACAACTCTCATTGATTGATCAAACAACGAATCTCGTTTTACAGCAGACCATACACCAATAGGAATACCTATTATCCATATTAATATGGAAGAAATAACAGCTAGCATAATCGTGTTGGGATAAAATAATGCAAGAGCAGTTGTAACTGGGCCACTATATATTGGAGTTCTTGTGAAACCAAGGTCGCCGTTTAATACTTGTATTAACCAGTACATATACTGGATATACAAAGGATCATTAAGATGGAAGCGTTGATATAATTGCTGAATTGCATAATCTCTTGCAGCTCCAGTCAAGTGTGGATTAAGGTATTCTGCAATGATTAAATTGTTTCCTTGAACATGAATTAAAATGAAAGTTATAAGCGTTAAACCAATTAGAGTAGGAATAATAAGAAGGAGCCTTCTTACTATGTAGAGCCAAAGTTTCATTCTCTACTATAATTCATAAATTTTTTCTTCTTCCATATAAGCTTATAAAGACGAACCCAGATATAAAGCAGAATTACAGCAATAATTATTAAAAAAATTCCAAAGTAGAAATTAGGGAAGTATACATAAAGTTGAAGTAAAACAAAAGCATAGATAACTAGCAAAGCTAAAAAAAATAAAGCTCTAAAAAAATCGAAAAAAATATAGTTTAAAGTTTTTTTATCCAAGCTATCCTTTGCTCCACCAATAATAGAGACTATCCAGCGCTCCTCCTATCATTGGATTCTCTTGATACGATATATCATTTTTGTATGGGTGTATGTAGGGCTTGATTATCCAAAATGCATTTGATTGCACCTCATAAACAAACATATATAACTGAACAGCTATTTGTTCCACTTGCTTATATAGCTGTGCAGCCACATTAGGATCTGTTGCTGAATCTGCTTGAATTATTAGCTTATTCAATTGATCATATAATTTGGCTTGATCTGGATGACCTGTTTTATTAAGCAAACTTACAAACCAATTATTTGCTGCAGGATATGTTCCGTTTTCTAAGTACATAGCATCAACATAATCTGATGGATATGGATAATCTGCTATCCATCCTAACAGGTACAAAGGCATAGGATCTTGACCAGGCACCATTAACCCTATTGTTGTAGCAAATTCTTGATAAACAGGCACCATTACTATGTTAGGATCTATTGAATGAATTGCTTGAGCCCATATTTGTGCTGCCGTAAAGTCAATAGGATCTCCTGCAGGTACTATAACTGGGAAGTTAACACTAACGTTATACATTCCTGACTGGATTAAGAATTGTTTTGCCTGTTGCAAATCTCCATTCCATGGAGGACATCCTTGGAGTTGATCAGGAGGAACATAGTACACCATCCCCTTGGGAATAATTCCACAATAGTTAAACCCGAAGTCACCACCGTACTTAAGATTGCCCAGTATGTTATTTATGTAGTTTGTATAATTCCATGCAAATGCAAAAGCCTTTCTTATATACAGGTTTGTAAAGTAATATTCTGGTATATGATACTGAGAGCCGTAATATGTCCCGTTTTTGTAAATGTCTAAGTTGAAGTTCCAGAAGAATATTGATAATGTTGGGAAGAAGTATATCGAAGCTTGTCCTTGAGCTTGCATGGACTTTACAATGGGGAAGTCGTAGGTTGGTAAACCTGTAACAATATCTGCCTGTCCACTTTGGAACATTAGCAAAGCTGTCTCAGGATCCTTAACCCAATTTATGACAACCGTGTAATTAACTTTAGGAATATCTGGAACACCTTGGTAGTAAGGATTTGGAACGAGCGTAATAGATTGTCCTGGAACATATGTTCCTATCATAAAAGGCCCAGCTCCAGGTGGATTAAATTGCATCTGCGTTGTGTAGTTTCCTTCGTTACCTTTGAATTGATACTCGTAAAAGCCTTTAGGAGTAAAAGTTATTCCTGCTCCTATAGATTGTAAATATTTTGCGTCTATTATTCCAGCACCTAATGGGTCTGCTAAGAACTGGAATAAATTAGTGGGAGGCAAAGGTTTGCCTAAGTGGAAAGCAACTGTGTTAGTTTTGTTGCTGTAAGTAACTGCATGCATTATAGCATTGAACGTAGCGGTATCGTTTGGACTTGACATCAAAGGTACAAAAGGAGTTGCATTCGGTAATAGAGCCTTTGTAGTTATTATCCAATCTGCTGTTCCAGGAGAACCACCGTTAAATAGCATTGCTCTAATTATTGAATACCAAACATCATAAGCGGTCAATGGATCTCCGTTTGAAAACTTTAATCCTGGTCTTATAGTAAAGTTATACACTGTATAGTTATTGCTAATTCCACCGTTTTCTACTGTTGGCAAAAATGCTGCAGCATATGGAATGAATTTATCAGTAGCTGAGCCATTGTATGCTACTAAAGTCATGAATATGTTCGAAATTACTTCGAAACCAACGGATTCGTAGTCTACCTGGGGATCAAAAGAGTAAGGTCCACCAGGTACAACTTCAGCAACGTTAATTACTCCAGGACTTGGAACAACTCCTCTATACTTGAATACGCTAAATAATTTGTTTGTGGATTGTGCTGCAACGGTGTTTATAACTGTCAGATTATATGTTTCTTTAGTGAAATTATTTTGGGTTACGATTGTTAAGCTAACAGGATATAAGCCTGGAGATGAATAAGTTGTGCTAACAGGATTTTCTACAGGAGCTAAAGTTGAGCTATTAGCAGCGACGGCTTTAGTTTGACCATTCCCAAAATTCCATATATATTGTATTATAGTAACATTTGTGCCTGTAGGAGCTTCAAGATAACCACCGTATAAATATAAAGTTTGGGTAACATTAACAACCGGTGCATTTGGATTTCTTGTAAGATTAAAAGTTATAACAGGTACAGCTATATTAGGAGCCAAATCCTCGCTTATTTTTGGAATTACTTTTATTTGATACATGCTGTTTTGAGTTGAAACGTTTTGACCTGTTGTACTGAATATTACAGCGTAAACCAAGTATGTACCAGGTGTATTGTAAATATAAGTTATACTCGCAGAACCGTTAGTTACCTTCCCATCACCTGTATACCAAAGTACATATTTTACATTTGAATTGTTATTAACAACGCTAAATGTTATTGGAGTCCCTTGAGTAACAGCCTGTGAAGTAATCGAAATCGCTGCAGTAAAGGCTGGAGGTGCAGGTCTATAGGTTGTTGCAATTATTGCAGCGATAATAATAATTACAACGATAACCGCAATTGCTATCCATAAGGAGGTTCTTCTTCTTGGTTTACCTGTAGAAGTTCCTTCAGAATTTCCCATACTTCTATAACTTTTTGATTATATATAAGTTTGATTTTATATAGCTAAACATGAAAATTCTTATTAGTTAAGCAAAAGTTATTTGATAATAGCTCATAATGGAAGAAATAGAGGCAAGAAATTTAACAAAAACATTCAAGAGAAAAGTTCGTGTGAATATTTTAAAAAGAATAGAAAGAAGAATTTATGCTGTAAAAAAAGTTAGCTTTAAAGTAAATAAAGGAGAGATTTTTGGACTTTTAGGACCTAATGGTGCAGGAAAGACAACAACCATTAAAATGATATGCACACTTTTGGTTCCAGATGAAGGAGAAGCTATTGTTCATGGTTTTAGCATACTGGATAAACCAGAGAAGGTTAGAGAAAACATAGGAGTTGTGCTTGCTCCGGATAAAGGATTCTATGAGCGATTGTCTGGAATTGAGAATCTAGTATATTATGGAAGACTCTACGGAATGAATAAAAAAGAGGCGTATAAAAGAGCGATTGAACTGACTCAAATAGTAGGATTGGATAAAGATGCTTATCGATATGTTGAAGAATACAGTTTAGGAATGAAAGCGAAATTGAGCATAGCAAAAAGCTTGATACATGACCCTCCTATTGTTATATTAGATGAACCTACTGTAGGCTTAGATCCAATATCTGCAAGAAGAATAAGAAATCTAATTCTCGAATTAGCTAAATCAGGTAAGACCATACTTTTGACAAGTCATAATATGTGGGAGGTTGAAAATCTTTGTAACAGGGTTATTTTGATCAATAAAGGAGAAATTGTTTCTCAAGGCACCCCAAGACAACTTAAGGAAAAACTAAATCTAAATTACATCGTTGAGGTAGAGGTTCTAAATTCAGAGAAAGTTGAAAATTATGAAACTTTTATAAACGATAAAGGCAATGCCGTAATTAAAATAGAGACCAGCAAACCAAATGATACTCTGATAAATTTACTGGATGAATTGAAGTATAAAAAATACGAAATTGGAGAAATTAAGGTAATTGAACCAACACTTGAGGAAGTTTTTGCAAAAGTTATAGGAGATGAAAAAGGAATTTAATCAGCTTTTGGCTATTCTTGAAGTAGAGATCAAAAATCTATTAAGAGAAAGAGGAACAGTAGGATTTGCAATATTTTTCCCGATTTTAATTTCCTTATCTACATACGGAGTAGGTGCTGGAATTTTAGGAAAAGCTCCTAATATAGATTTGTGGTTTTACCAGCTTATAGGATTTACAATCTTGATGATAGCTATATTTATGAGTTCATCTTCTGCTTGGTATGTAAGGCAAGGATTACTTTCTAGAAGACTAGAATATTTGTTTGCAGCTTCCATAAATCCATTAATTATTGTTGCTGCATCTTCGATAACTAGTGGATTAATGGGTATTGGTATTTTTCTTGTTGTGGGATTAATTGGTGTTTTAGTTGTTTATGGTATTTCAAATTTACTAAATTTCTTCTTAGCGACTATAATTTTAGCAGTATCATTAATTCCTATACTTGGGATAAACTTAATTGTAGCTGCAACAACGATAATAGGAAAAGATCCTGAGGCTATTTCCCAACCTTTATCAGCCATAGTATCAACTACTTCTGGCTTAGCATATCCTATTACAATTCTTCCTTTTATACTACAAATAATAGGAGAAGTGATGCCCTATTATTATGCGGCTGAATATGTTAGAGCCATGATTAACGGTTATTTAAATTTGGTAAATTTAGAGAGTTTTCCATTTCTTTTCATTTACCTTATTGGAGGATATTTCATTTATAGATATTTTGAATACAATTTCATAAGAAAAGAGGGAAATTATGGTGCTTAATCTTTCAAAGAAGGTTTTTTCAAAAATAACAACGGAAATTGAAAGAGGAATAAAACTTTACTTTAGAAATGGGATTTGGCTTTTAAGCGATATAATTTCAACACCATTTTGGGTAATATTCTTATTTTTGACCATAGTATTTTATGCGCAATATTTATTAAAGGATGTTAATGCTCTAACAAGTCTAATGTGGGGGATTTTTATATTTATTCTTATGAATTCATTCATCTGGGCTGGGAATAGCATTGTTCAATCTGTTACTAACGGAATCGTGGATGGAGTAATACTTACTAATACGAACATTACAATACATCTTTTGGGAAGATCCATAATGAGTGTTTTTGATTCTTTTATAAGCGGAATAATAGCTTTGTTAACTGCGTCATATATTTTCGGTTCTTCACTGCTTATTCATAATTTGCCTTTATTCTTTGCGTCTTTGATTATAGCTTTAATTTTCTATTCGTTATTTGCAAGTGTTTATGCAGCTTTAATTGTATCCTTAAGATCCCCATGGATAGTTTCGAACGTATTAAACTTTATTTTGCCTTTTTTAAGCGGAGCAATACCGCCGCAGTTATTTCCTAAAAGTGTTGCGAATATCCTCTTATTTTCTCCTTTTTACTATATATCCGGTCAAATAGTTTCAGCTGCAACTGGAATTTATTTGATAAATCCAACAATTATGTTAATAATAAGCATAATTATTACCGTGGTCATGGTATTCATCAGCAACTTTATAAGCAAAAAGCTTATTCAATCAATGAGCAAAGAAGGCAAAGCTTCACTAATATAAAACTTCCAATATTGAATAACTCACTTTATTTTTGGAAGATAATGTTCCAGCTGATGATTGGGTTCACAGTATCTACATACTGATTTATTGCAATGAACGCACCAGAATAAAATTATTCCATGATATTCACATTTTTTTACTGGAATTCTTTGCAAAAATTTTTGTTCTTTTTTCTCTTCAGCCATCATCTTAATCTTAATTTATGTTAAATTTATTTTTATTCGTATCTTAGAGCGACAGAAGGAGCAACTTTAGAGGCAATATAAGCAGGGTATAATGAAAAAACAATTGAAGATACAAGTATTTCTGGCACGATAACTGAATAGGTAAGTATTATTATTGAATCGGTGACTGTTTGCATGAATGCATAATAAAATTTGAGCATGTTAAGAATTATATAGCCTAAAACCATCCCTATCACTACACCTATTAAACTTAAAACAAAAGCCTCAACGAGTATCATCGTTAAAACATCTATCTTCCTAGCACCAATTGCCCTCAAAGTACCTATTTCTTTATATCTTTCCCTTACAGTAATGAACATTACAATCAGAATAGATAAGGAAGATATGGATAAAATAGCCGCCCAAATTATGTTTAGAAACCTATAAAACTGGCTGAAAACGTTATTTATATAATACAAAGCGTCTTTTTGACTGATAATCGAATAATCCTTGTCTTTTGTGAAACCCAAATTTTTAAGAGTTGCTATTATGTTCGATTCCAAACTATCGATAGAATTAAAATCTTTTGCTGAAACAAATATTGCATCTAAAGGAACCAAATTATAGTTTGTGAAATTCAAAAAATTAAAAACATCGTATATGTTTGCTATTATTATATTGTTGGGATCTACGTTTATGCTGGGAATCTTTGGTCTTTCTTTTAATAAACCTATAACCTTCAGACTAATATCAACAGTTTTATAAGAATAACCGTAAGGAATTATTAAAGACAAACTTACTGTTTGATTCACGTCTATTCCTTTCAATAGATAATTCCATACATTGTATCCTAAGTCTACTTTAATAAATTGGGAATTAGATGGAGAATCTCCAACGAAATTACCTTTAAATATATCCAATGTTGCAATTTGCTTCATTTGACTATTCGTGCCTACTAAATAAGCTGATTTGTTTCCAAAAACAAAATAACCAGCAAGAAAAACAGGAGCAACAGCATAAACGTTTTCTAGCTTTTCTATGTAACTAACTGTGGAAATATTAAGATATTTAGTTGGGGGAACGAAGCTACCACTACTTGAAGCAAAGTTGCCAGAAAAAATAGCTATCACATTGAAACCAGCCTCGTTCACAGTTTTTACATAGTAGTTTTGAATACCATAAACAGGACCGAGTATAATACTTCCTAGCAAAACAGCTAATATAAAAGAAAGGATAACCATTGAATTTCTTAGCTTATTTCTTCTTATGTTTGAAATAGATATTCGATATTTACTTAATGACCTCATTTATTATTGCACCATCTTGTAAATAGATTATTCTTGTGACATGGTCTAATAATCGCAAATTATGAGTAGCCATTACAATAGTTTTTCCACTTTCCTTTAAGGTTAGAAATATTCTAAGTATTGATTCTGCGCTTTTTGAATCCAAGTTTCCAGTTGGTTCATCTGCTAAAATTATTACAGGATCATTTATTAAAGCCCTTGCTATTGCCACCCTCTGCTGCTCTCCTCCACTTAATTGCAAAGGTTTGTGAAAAATTCTTTCCTTCAATCCAACCAAATCGAGAATTTCGTAAAACTTCTTTTCATGAATTTTTTTAGAAGAAAAATAACTTGGCAATTTGACGTTCTCCAAGACATTTAATGAAGGTATTAAATTGAAAGTTTGAAAAACAAAGCCTACATTTTCAGCTCGGTATTTCGATAATTCCTTATCTGATAATTCTGTTAAATCTTGCTCTTTGAAGATAACCTTACCTTTCGTAGGCTTATCAAGAGCCCCTATTATATTAAGTAATGTGGTTTTCCCTGAACCAGAGGGTCCTACAACTGCAATGAAATCATTTTCGTAAATTTTAAGATTGATGTCATTCAATGCTAATACTTTAGTATAATTAGTTACGTATTCCTTATACACATTTTTAAGTTCAATAATCACTTTTTTCATTTTAATTCAACAGTTCAAGAATTTATTTTAAATAATAGCATATATTAAATTAAATTAAGGTTTGAGCTTAGTATACAAATCGACAATAAGAAAGTTACTTTTCATGATTGACCCAGAAAGAGGACACGATCTCATCAAAAAGTTTGCAAAATTTCCCATTCCGAACATATGCACAGAAAATGAAGAGCTAAGATTAAATCTTAAGGGGGTTAAGCTTAGGAACCCTATTGGATTGGCTGCAGGATTTGATAAGAATGCAGAAATGATAAGCTTTCTTTCAGGGTTAGGTTTCGGCTACCTTGTAATAGGATCAGTTTTACTGAATGAAAACAAAGGTAATCCTAAACCAAGGATTGTAAGATATGAAAAATATTTATCGATGGTAAATTCCATGGGACTTCCTTCTGTAGGGCTGAGAAAATTTTTAAGGAATCTTACAAAGAATAAAGCTAGAATCCCGTTATTCGTTAGCATTGCAGGAAATTCTGTTAAAGAATTTATTGAGATATATAATTTTTTAAAAAAGTTTGTAAACGTCATAGAAGTAAATTTAAGCTGTCCAAATACTGAAAATGGAAGGTTATTCCTAGAAGCAAACAATTTTCAAATCTTAGCAAGAGAGTTAGAGAAAGTTAAGTCTGGTTTAGTCTTCGTTAAGGTCTCGCCAATAATAAATAAAAATGATAGAGATAATTTACAGGAAATAATCGAGATAAGTTTAAAACATAAAATCGATGGAATTACGGCTGTCAATGCATTGCCAGTTGAAGAAAAAGCAATATCTGTTGGCTTTGGAGGCCTTTCTGGAAAGCTTTTGTTCAAATATATGTTAGATACGGTAAGCTTCATTCAAGAAAACGCACAAAATAAGCTAATAATAAACGCATGTGGAGGAATATTTAACGAAAAAGATGCAATCAAAGCCTTTTTACTAGGTGCATCTACAGTGCAGTTATATACATCTTTAATTTATGAAGGACCATATGTGGTATGCAAAATAAAGAAAGGAATTTATGAGTTCATAAAGAAAAACAATTTCAAAAACATAGAAGAACTTATTGGCTACTTCACTAAAATCGAAGCAATAAATTAGAGAGAAATTTATTAGCCATGAAACAAAATTTAATTGGATAATTGAGTTTAGCGCAAAAAATAATCGAGGCTTTGAATAAAGGATTAATTACGATTTATGAGAAGGAAAAAGAAGAACACCCAAGAATCCTTGGCAAATACCATCCTTCTTCAATAGGAGATTGTCTAAGAAAGCAATATTACGAGTTTTACATAGAAAGGATACCAACAACTGAAAAGCTTGCAATATTTGCAACAGGAAGAGGCGTACATGAAATAATTGCACACATTTTAGAAAACAGTGAAATAGTTAAAGTTGAAGCTAAAGAGTTGGAAACAAAACTTGATTTCGGTGAAGCATCATTGAGCGGTAGAGTTGATGTTATAGTTGCTGATCTTGAAGGAAAGAAGTTGATAATAGAGGTCAAAAGTACTTCGCAATCAGTCAAAGAACCCTATAAAAGACATGTTTTACAAATCCAGTCTTACCTTCATGCTTTAAATATAGATAAAGGAATAATACTTTATTGGGATAAAAGGAAAGGAGTTAAGACTACTTTTGAAGTTGAAAGGAACAATGAGTTGTTAGAAATTCTAAAAGAAAGAACATTAGCTTTACATAGCTACATAAAAAGAAAAATAGAACCACCAAAGGAAGCTGTTTTAGAAAGAGATTACTATCAATGCATTGGATGCGAATACATAAAAGAATGTAGACCACTAAAACTTGACATTGAGGATAGTTCACAATTGGCGATTTTTGAAATCGATAATTTCATATTTAATACTACAAAAAGAATGGAAAAGGTTTTACAGGAATTAAATCTTGGTGTTAATTTGAATATAAAAAGTTTAGACAAAGAGACAAAAGAAAAAATATTTGGTGAATATTATAGCGAGAAATTCATACATTTGGATGAACCAATACATGAGAACATAAACAAGCTTTTAGAACTTTATATGAAGAATATTAGACTTGTTGCAATCACAAATAGGCCGCCCAATATGGAAAAATGTACAGTTAATGAGTTAACCGAAATAGGTTTGCCTTATGAGGCAATATTCTTTAGGATTCCGCACTACAGGGGAGTTAACTTCAAGACTCTAATTATAAAACTCTTAATACATTCTGGTTATAAAATATTCGAAATATTTGATGAAGAGAATACGGTTAATAAGATTAAGAAAAAATTGAGCGGATTTTACGAATTTAATGTTGTTAAATCAAGTTAGTACAATTTCTTTTCTTTAGCCATTACATAAACGTCTTAAGACTTTTGATTGGACTGAATTTACATAATTTAGATTAAAAATATAATCCATTGTAACTGACTTTCTCTTGCGATAATTGGCAAAGCTTTCAATATATTTAAAAATCCGCTTCAAAATTATGCAGTTCAAAAATAAGCTACCTTAGACTAAATTAATTTGGGTTGATTAAAAAAATATATGATAGATGTACATTTTCCAACCTCCAAAGGAATTAGCTGAAAATTCTAATGTTCACAATCATATGATAAAAAAAGGATTTAGAAGTTACAAAGAACTTGTCAATTACAGTACAGAAAAAATTGAAAGTTTCTGGAAAGAGACACTTGAGATTTTAGACATAGAATTATTTAAGAATTACAGCAAAATTCTAGATACAAGTAAAGGTATCGAATGGTCTAAATGGTTTGTAGACGCAACAACTAACATAACGTTTAATTGTATAGATAAACATATCAAAGCTGGGAAGGGAAGCAAGATAGCCTTTGTATGGCATGGAGAAAATGGGGAGAAAAAGGCATATACCTACTATGAACTATATGAAGAAGTCAACAGATTAGCTGGATTTTTGAAGGAAACAGGGATAAAAAAGGGAGATATTGTAGCAGCATATATGCCAATGTTGCCTGAAACAATAGTCACAATGTTTGCGACTTTTAAAATAGGTGGAATCTTTGCTCCTATTTTTTCTGGATTTGCGCCTTTTGCCGTTTCTGAAAGAATAAAAGATGCACAACCTAAAATTTTGGTGACTTGCAATGGTTATTACAGAAAGGGCAGAATAATTAAATTAATAGATCAAGCTAATGAAGCTTTGAAAATTTCAAATTCTGATTCTAAGAAGATAATAGTTGAAAGGATCAAAAATCTAGATTATGAGATAGGTAAAGATGATTTATTATATTCAAAGATTATAAAAGATGCAAGCAAATACTACGGGTGTGAAGAATTAAGCACGGAAGACCCTGCAATGCTATTGTATACTTCTGGAACAACTGGAAAACCAAAGGCTGCTGTGATTCTTCAAATAGGTGCGATGATCCAACCTGGTAAAGAACATTTCTTCAACTTAGACATGAAGGAAGATAGCAGAATGCTTTGGATAACAGATATTGGTTGGATGATGGGACCATGGCAAATAATAGGATCACAGTTATTATGTTCAAGTCATGTAATTTTTGAAGGCGCAATAGATTATCCTTCAAATGATAGGATATGGAAAATAATAGAAGAAGATAAGGTAACAAATTTTGGCTTTGCTGCAACAGTAGCAAGAATTCTAAAAAGCTATGGTCTTGAACCAATTAAAAATCATAACATAGAATCTTTGAAGTATTTTGGAAATACGGGAGAACCAATAGATCCTGATACATGGATGTGGATTGTAAAAGATGTAGGGGAAGAAAAAAGACCCATGATTAACCTTTCTGGTGGTACAGAACTTTTCGGATGTTTTTTGTTACCTTCTCCTGTAGTAAGCCTTAAACCTTCAACATTATGGGGACCAGGATTGGGAATGGATGTGGATGTTTTTGATGATGAAGGTAAATCTGTAAGAGAAAAAATTGGCTACCTTGTTTGTAAAAAACCTTTCCCCTCGATGACAAGAGGATTTTGGAAAGATCCAGAGAGATACATAGCAAGTTATTGGTCAAGATTTAAAGGAGTTTGGTATCATGGAGATTTGGCTTACATCGATGCTGATGGATACTGGTTCATTTTAGGTAGAGCAGATGATACAATAAAAGTTGCTGGAAAAAGAATAGGTCCAGCAGAAATTGAAGCTATTATAAATAAACATAGAAGTGTTGCTGAATCAGCTTGTATAGGAATACCTGATAAAATTAAGGGAGAAGAAATTGTTAGTTTTGTAGCACTGAAACCTGGTAATTTCCCATCCGAATCTATAGAAAAAGAAATATTAGTGCTTGTAGAAAAAGAACTAGGAAAGGCCTTTGTTCCTAAAAAAATAATATTTGTCAAAGAACTTCCCAGAAATAGAGCAGGAAAAATATTAAGAAGATTGATAAGGGATTTGATATACGAAAGAGAAATTAAAGATGTATCAATTGTTGAAAATCCTGAAAGTTTAGAAGAAATAAAGTCTAAGAAGAACGCTATTGTCTCTTAAGTTAGAAACTTTCTTTTTATTACTTCAATTATTTTTCTTAGTTTTGGATTTTTTATATAAGCATCAGCGTTAATTATAAACTCCTTTAATTTTTCTTTATCGTATCCTTTGTTTTTGTAATAAAGCGCTTGTATAGCCATATCTAACTTATCTATCTCTTTAAGAATAGAACTCTTTCTTACAAGGTTTAATTCCTTCTTAAGTTTTGAAGAAGTATTGCTAGGAAGAAGTTCAGCCAAATTTTCAAGTATATGAATTTCCTTCCTTCTAATTTTTGAATCTTTTTCTTCAGGTGTCAAGTCTCCGATAATAATTTCAGCTAAATCATGGATCAATATGCTTCCAAAGAGCTTCTTTTTTCCAAGCAAATATGCAATAAACAGCATCCCAAAAACATGGCTTGCAACACTTTCAGCTTCATTAATACCTGCTTTTTTAATCCATCCTCTTCTTTTTATCTCCTTGAGCTTATATGCATTAAGAAGGAAATCTACTATCTTTTCTTCATTCATTAAGCTTATTGTTCAATTCTTTCTCCATTTCTTCCTTAGCTTTTATAATCTTTTCTGCAAGAATATTAAGCATTAGCTCGCTAGATAATGGAGGTTCAACCCTGTTAACAACATCTAAGAATCGTGAAACATCTTCGAGCTTTCTATAAGTTGATTTGTTATTTTTCTCCAAATAAAGTATTAAGCTACCATCATCAGCTAGATACGCTTTAGTAAGACCAAAATGTTCAGCTATAAATTCTAATTCAATCATAACGCTGGTTGCATTTCTTCTATTAAGGATTTCGGTGCTCCCCTTAATTTTTGGTCTATTGACCTTCTTATAACGAAATTTACTTTTGGCTTAAATTTTGTATCTTTAATAATTTTCCCCTTTTCTACACAGTAATCAATCAACTTCTTTCCTAAAGGAGTGCGAATTATTGCAAAATTCCAACCGGGAGGAGCACCATTTGCTCCAAGGGAAATATCGCTTACCTCTGCTGTAAAATCATGACATACATAGCATGAGCCAAAAGTTGTGCTTTCAACTTCCTCCAGCTGTAGTTCCTTTTTTGTACCATCTTTTAACTTGAAAATTAGTTTGTTCTTTACTATAATATCAGCCACATCTTTAGGCTCTAAGTTTAACTTTGCTTTTACAATATCGAAGAAATCTTCCCTCATCCAAGTTTTAGAACAGAATAATCCAAGAAGTAACGCAACGCGGCCTTTAAACTTTGGAATCTTATCCATCAATTTAGCAGCAGCAGTTTGACAACCTGTACCAACTATTGCAATTTTTTTAAGTTTAAGCTTTTCTACAGCTTCTTTAAGATGAGTGACCATAGGTACATGCCAATAAATCGTTTGAACATATTTTCTAATTTCCTTTGGATCGGTTATAATTTCAGCTCTAGCATACCACTGTTCATCCTTAACAGCAATTATAGCTGAATCAATGATACCTGCCTCAAAAGCAGCTTCCAATAAAGCAGTAGTAGTAGCACCGTCCGTACCTATTTTTGCTAAATTAGGATCTGCAGCTTTAAAAATTCCATATTCAATATAGTCTCCTAAGGGCTTTTCAATCGGCGCTTCATAAGGATGCAAAACAGGACATACTAATGGACAAAGACCACAAAGCGTGCAAACGCCTACCAATTGTGCTCCTTCAGAGCTATATTCATCGACTTTTAATACATCAGGAGGACATACTGCAACACAAGCACCACATCTAACACAAAGATTTGGTTTAACAACAAGATTTGCAAGATCGCCGAAAGTTAGTAATTGGGACATTTATATCACTTTAGTATGTAATTACGCTAATAAATGTTACTAAAGAGTTAAATTTAAATTAGGTAATTTTGATTTATATAAGACATGGTAGAGGCATTCGTATTCGTGGTAGTTGAACCAAACAAAATAGATAAAGTTGGAACTGAAGTAAAAAGAATCGAAAATGTTAAAGAAACTTTTGCTGTGACAGGAGAATTTGACTTGATTCTCCGAATTGAAGCAAAAGACTTTTCTGAACTGTCAAAGACAATAAAAGAGAAAATACTTAGTATCTCAGGCGTTGTAAAAACAACAACTTCAGTTGTAATCGAAAGATACTAATCTTTCCAAGTTAATCTTTTAGCTTTTTCTACATCAAATCCTAGAGATCTCCCCCATTTTTCTATGCTTCTTAGAATTATATCAGCCCCAACAAAGCAAAGGGCTTGCATGAATATTTTGAATAAGGGATTTGCGTTGAATACATCCTTTGATGCGGTTATTAGTTCACGAATTGTATGCCTCCATGCTCTATAAATTACTGTGAAAGAACCTTGGTTTATTTGTTCATCAATTGAATAAAAGTCCCTTTCTCTTAAAAGACCAATTGGAACAAAGCTTAAAGGAGTTACGGTAAAGTGAGCTTTTGGACCTACTCGGTTTGGCAATTCTCTTTCAAGTCTATCTATTAACCTTGCAGTATCAAGCGCATCTTCTTCCGTTTCTCCAGGTAATCCTACTATCAAAGTATAAGCTGGGAACCAATAGTTTTCATTATAAACTGCAGTCCCTTCAAAAATTATATCATTCCATTCATCTGCGTCAAACGGCTTTCCTTTCAAAGGCATATAATTTAAAAACAACCTTTCAGAACCTGATTCTAAACCGCCTTGAATACCAATCCAGTTTTTAGGTCCAGCCCTTAAAATCTTAGATAAATCCCTCATCATTTCAGGATCTGCAGCAGCTGCGGAAACTGTACCATGGGTTGGATTCATGTGCTTGATTCCCTTCATTTCCATTATTCCTCCAAAAAGTTCAATCAATGCGTCCCTGTTTGGATAAAAGTAAGATTTGTCCTCTACTTTATAAAGGAAAATATCCTCACTATGAAGCCAAACATTCTGTATTCCAGCTCTTAGATTTACTTTTACTTCTTCTTTTATTCTTTCCAAAGGAATATATCTCCCAACTCTTAAATTTGGTTCACAAAAATGACAATTTCTTCCACATCCTCTCATTGCTTCAACCAAACCATGTGCAGATGGCCTAACTATCAAAGGAATATCTTCTATGTTAGGATGCCCTCTTATCTTTACAATTTTGCTCAAATTTAGCGATTCTATTAGAGCTAAAGTTCCTCCATCCAAATGACCAACAATTGTTCTATCCAAATTATCCTTTTCCATTTCATAAAACAGATATGGTAGCAAATGGTCAACTTCACCCATTATAACGTGATCAATACCGTATTGCTCGATATATTTAGGCTTCATTTCGAGTTGCCATGCACCACTTCCTCCTACTACTATTTTAAACTTATAATTCCTCTTTTTCCTCAATCTTGCAAGTCTGCCAACCAAATCGAGGAAATAATATTTTGTGTAAGATGTATAAACACCACCATAAGTAAACATCATGGAGACAGGCCCTAATCCAAGAGCGTCCATTGTGTTTATTCCAACAATCTTTGTATTTTCATCTATGAACTTTTCAACATAATCAGAATGGACAACAACTACTTCATTTTCTTTATATCCTCTTAGAAGACCACTTTCTAACTTTCTTAAAGGATATGGAGCTCTAGGAAGTAGGCCGTTTTCAGTCGGAATCTGTCCTGTTAAAAAATCATAAAGGAATTTTGGTGTTCTTTCTACAGGAGCGCAACTGAAGAAGTCTAGGAGAGGAATATGATGGAATTCACCAGTTAAAGTCCTATCACATGTTAGAACAATCCGAACCATTATATAATATTCTAAACTATAGGAATATAAAATTTTCTAAAATTAGTCAGAGTTTTAAGTTTCCTAATTATTTTAAATTTATGAAAATAGCTCTTTTAGGAGGGACAGGAGATCTTGGTACAGGGCTCGCAATAAGATGGGGAAGGTATCATGAAGTAATAGTTGGTTCAAGGTTTGAAGAAAAAGCTAAGGCCGATGCTCAGGAATATGCATTAAAAGCTGCATCAAGCTATTTAGAAGAAGTTAAAGGGAAAATAATAGGAATGAAAAATGAAGATGCTGTAAAATACGCCGATGTTATAGTAATATGTATCCCTGCAATTTACATAAACGACACTCTTAATTCAATTAAGAATAATTTTGATCCGAATAAGTTGGTAATATCTCCAGTTGTGCCTCTAAGAAAGGCAAACAGACATTTTGTATATGACCCTTCGATTGTTACTAAAAACGCAAAGTCTGCTGCTGAAGCTATAGCAAATATTCTAAAGGCTGAGAATATTGTTTCTGCATTGCACACAATTCCTGCAAATAAATTAGCAGATCCATATTCAAGGTTGAATTACGATGTTCCATTTTGTGCAAGCAATGAAAACTCAAAAAATCTTTTTGTTCAGTTAGCTAAAGACTTGAGTCCGCATTTAAACTGCCTTCATGTTGGAGGAATTGAGTTATCAAGTTTGATAGAATCAATTACAGTAACTATTATTAACATTTCAATAAATACTAGAAAATGGAATTTGGCGATTAAGTTTGTAGAATAATTAGTTGAATTTGTTGATTCTGCTTTGAATAAGTTCGAACTTTATTATTTTACTGTATTTAAAAACATCCTCTTTTTTTATACTCAGATTTTTTAAGATATATTCAAAGGCTTCTTTAAAATCATCAAACTCTAAATATTTTTCTTTAAGTAAATTCCTAATGCTTTCTCTAACAAACCAAACGCCTGTAGAGGTTATGAAACCTGGCAAGATTTCCCTTATAGCCAGCACTTTTGCCTGTCTTCTTTGATTGAATAAATACTCAGATACGGCTAGTCTTACAGAATAGTAGCAACCTCCAAGCTTTGCGTAATCTTTCCTTCCAAAATAGCCTTCATAGTCTGATTCTATACTAACCTTATTACTGTCAACATTCCAAGTTGTATTGGGATACCAAGCCTCTATCCATTCATATGACCATTTTTCAGGAAACATAACTACAATAAAATTGTTCAAATGAAGCTTTTTATGAAAGACACGTATTTTTCCGATTTCTGGAAAATCCTTTATTTTTGAAACTAAATTTTTTGATATGGTATCATCGACAGCTGTTATACTCCATCTTGTTGGGACAAGCTTTCTTTCCTTCTTAAATCCCAACATGCCTGCGCTCAGTAATTTAGAAATTCTTGAGACATAGACTCCGTTGTTATATAGGTATATCATAGCTTTAGTTGCGTTTAAATCGTAGTCGTAGTATACTTTTTCTGCATACTTTTCTGAACTACCTATTGATAGAACTTCAAATTTTTCAAAGGGAGCTGAAGGACCCATAGGTGGAAGAATATCGTCTTGAAGAAATGCTTTGCTAGGCTTTTTCATTAACTTTATTGATAAATCAATTCCTTTAGATGAAAGTAAAATATCCTGCATATCAACTATCCAATATTCAGGATCACTTGCAGTATTAACATTTACTTGCTTATAGCTTCTTATCAATTCATACCTAAAATTCAATATGTCTTCAATTCTTAGATTTATCCATGCTTCCGGAATATCATATATTTCAGTTTCTCCAAACTTTGCTGGCAATAAAGGACCTACCCTAACTTTTGGATAATTTTGTCTTCCAACAAAAATTGAAGGTGGAGAAGTACCTTCTATAATTTCAGAATTCAAAAAATTTACTTTCGAATACTTCAAAAGTTTAATTAGAAGAGGACAGTAATTTCTGCCACACAAATACTTTGAACCTTTACAAGGAATACATATTTCAGGTGAAGGATCTAAAAAGAAACTCTTTTGATTTTGAATATTTCTACTCACTATGTATATTTCAAAATTATATCTATAAAATATTGAAGAGCGTTTCTAGCTTCATTTGATGGAAGCAGATTTAAGTAATTATTAGATTCATTCAAGAAAAACTCAGCTTTATTCTTAAGAAAATCTAATATGTTATCAACTTTGATTTTTTGAACATATTCCTTCGATTGCCAATCTCTTATATCATCGTATATTTGGTAAGCCATTCCTAGGAATTTTCCAAAATTAGATAAATTCATAATATAATCGTTATTTTTTGTTGATAATATTGCCCCTATTTTAGATGAAGCTTCGAAAAGTGAAGATGTCTTATTTTCAATGATAAATAAATAATCTTCAACCTCTATTGAATCTTTGTTTTTCACTTTGGTTTCATAAAGCTCTCCCTCACTCATTTTTTTAACCGCATCGGAAATAATTGAAAACAAAGATTTGCTGCCGTATTTATTTATTAAATCAACAACCATCGATAAAGCAAAGTCTGCTAAAAGAATGGATTGATCAAGACCATATGTTATATGATAAGCAGGCTTTCCTCTTCTGGATTCTTCTTTATCTATTATATCATCATGTACCAATGAGACAGTATGAACAAGTTCAATTGCTAGAGCAGCAGAAAATGGTTCTTTTTCAGGAACTCCCACGACTTCTGAAGATAAAATAAGCAATATGGGTCGAATCCTTTTACCGCCTTCTAAGGCATAAATTATTGAGTCATAAAAAATCGAATTTTTATATTTACTTAATTCAAAATACATGAATGATTCAAATTCATCAAGTTTTCTTTTTATTATTGGAATCTCAATTAGTAAATTCTCGAAGCTTTGCAAATCTTTCATTTCAATATTAGATTAATGTATACATAAGAACAAAAGATTAATATACTTTTAGTCCAGGAGACGCTTCGATTAAAGTTGTTAAAGGATAAACTCTTTCTTTATCATCAACGGCACAAAGAATCATTCCTTTGCTTTCTATCCCCCTTATAACCTTTGGCTTTAAATTTGCTACTATAATAAGATTTTTACCCAACAAATCTTCAGGCTTAAACTGATCACCTATGCCTGAAACAACTGTCCTAACCTCATTTCCTAAATCAACTTTAAGTAAAAGTAGCTTATTGGTTCCTTCAACCCTTTTTGCTTCTATAACCTTGCATACTCTTAAATCTACTTTGGAGAAATCTTCAATCGTTATTTCTACCATACCTATAATTTTAATTGAGCTTTAGCTTATATTTTCTGGTTTATTAGATTGAGAAACTGTTTTGCATTATCAAACATTGCTTTGTTATTAAATAGAATATAGGCTTCATCAAGCTCTTTCTCAAAAGAGAAAATTTTTTCTCTAATCCATTCAAGCTCTTTCTCAGAAAATACGTAATCGTATACGCTCCTTTTTCCTAAACCATGAAATCTGAAGTACCCTATTCTTTTTGAGGAAAAGTAAACTGGATTGTTTCTAAAAAGATCAACACAAGAAATGAGATCATACTTTTTGCAAATTTTTTCAACACTTCTTTCGCTCCATCCTCTAAATTCGATAGCTATGTTGATATCATCTCTACTTATTTTTTTAAAGAATAATTCTGCTCTTTCAATATTTTTATCATTTTCTTCGAAACTAGGTGGTAGCTGTATGAGTATTATCTTTGAGTCTAATATTTTACTACTTTCTAAACTCTTCTGCCAAAAATCCATTACCTCATTAGTATCCATTAAAAATCCAACTTTCCCTTCATAGGCCTTTAAGTTCTTTATGCCGCTTCTTTTCCACGTAGGAGATGTTATAGGATGTGTTATACCTTGGAAAGCCTTAACTGTGAATTCAAAATCCTTAGGAGCTTCTTTTCTCCATTTTTCTAGCAAGCTTTTATCTAAAATCTTATAAAAAGTTTGCTGAACTTCCACAACTTTGAATGTGTTGTAGTATTTTTCTTTACTTGTAGGAAAACCACAACAGCCAACTATAACCTTCAATCCTCAGCCCTCCAAATTTTGAGCTTAGGATCTTCAATGCCCATATAACGAAGAGCTCTAGAAACCGATTGATCAACTATTTCATCAAGGCTTTTTGGATTAGAATACCAGGGAGGCAGAGGAGGAAATATTGTTACATTACTTAACTTCGAAAGTTCGTATAGATTTTTTAGATGTATTTGACTCAAAGGAGTTTCCCTTATCATGAGAACAAGCGGTCTCTTTTCCTTTATGCAAACATCAGCAGCCCTCAACAATAAATTATCTGAAATCCCAGCTGCAATGCTTGCAACAGTTTTCATCGAACAAGGGGCTATTATCATTCCCAAAGTTGGATATGAGCCACTTGCTATGGGTGCTGTAAAATCTTTATCATCAAAAAATTTTGTTGCAAGGTTTATAACGTAATCTTTATCAAGGCCCAATTCAGATTCTATAACTTTCCATGCTGAACTTGAAACAACCAAGTAAGATTCATAATTTAGTTCCTTAAGTCTCAATAAGGTTCTTATTCCGTATATCGAACCTGAAGCTCCTGAAATTCCTACTATTACTTTTTTAATCATAGAATTTCAATGGCTTTTTCTATTAAGTTTTTTATTTCTTTTGGTATGTATCTTTTTCCAAAAATTTTAGATAAAACCTTAGATTTGAAGGAAAGTTTCAAGTTACATCCGCAAGCATATGGATGTCCTCCACCGTTAAACATCCTTGCAACTTTAATCAAATCTATATCGCTTCTATTACCTCTATAAAGTGATACAGATCTGTTTGAATATATTACAATGCAAAAATCTAGGTTATGGAATTGAATTGCATATTTAGCTACCATGTTTCCTGGAAGATCTTTTTTCCTAAGATCTATTACAGCAAATTTTGTACCATTCTTAGTATAGGAGAGTTTAACTTTTTTAGCATGTTCAATTATTCTGTAATCATCTTCCTCAGCTTCCTTTGACCACTTTATAATTTTTTCATGACTAAACTTGCCTTCTGTTAAAAGATCAAAAATTGCTTTGGATCTTCTTTTATTTCTTAGAGCTCTATGAATATTCACTGTATCTTCAAGACTGTATTTAGCTTCATCTGCATCGTTTGCTATATCAACAAGCTTTTTCGATATTTCATCTTCCACTTCCAATACTTTATAAACAAGCTCTGTAGCACTGAATGTATTTTCTACTATTAATTTAGCATAATTTGAAACAACGTTCATGCTTTCTTTAGACCATGAATGATGGTCTATCCAAACAATTTCACATCCATTCTCTTTCAACCTTTCAAGACTTTTTGCAATATTGCTAATCTGGCTTTCATTTGGTGAAAGATCAGCTATGAATATCTTTTTATTATGAATGTTTAAATCCTTCAAAACCATATCGATTTTTCTAGGAGAAGTTGTTATTAGATAAGCATCATTGAATTTTCTTTTTATTATTGAGGCTGAGGCCAATCCATCAATGTCTCCATGAGCTATGATCAAAACTTCATGCTCTTTTAAGCCCTTATACTTTTCTTTCTTAACAAATATCCTCTTAATTTTCTTAAAAAGATTTCTAAGAAATTTATTCATGCTTCGATAAGTTTATTCCTGGTTAAAATTTTAGATACGTAAGATCCTTCTCTTTCATATCCAAACTTTCGATAATACTCTCTTACTCCTATAGCGCTTATTATGACCATTTTATCGATTCCATATTCATAGAATGCAATTCTTTCTGCCTCAGCCAAAAGTTTTTTACCGTATCCTTTATGCTGCCAACCGCCTGTTTCTTTCATCCCGACTGGTACAACTTGACCGTAAACGTGCAATTCCCTTACTATAGCAGAATTTTTAGTTTCAGCTTTCCAACAATCTTTAGATGGAATTCTTAGCCTTAAATAACCTATCAAAGTTAAATCCTCATCTTCGAAAGATAAGAAATGCTCAATGCCTTCTGAAGCTCTATAAGATCTTCTTACCATTTTTATGCTACCTCCTTTAGGATTCAATTTTTCTTTAATTTCCCTTATTCCAACCTCTCTGCATCTCGTACATAGACATCTTATTCCTTCCTGTTTAAGTCGTTGTTCAACATATTCTCTTAAGTCTCCTCTTTTTATACCTGCATATATTAAGTTTGACGGTAAATCCCTTTGAACTCTATTTATCCTGACAAACGGAGGTAAAAATTTTGTAACTTCTCGCATTATATTTAGTACCCTTTCTTCATCTATTGGCTTGTAATTACCCTTTAGCCACTCATTATAAAGCTCAGATCCTGGCAAAACAAGTGTAGGATATATTTTTACCATGTCAGGCATGAAATTTTCGTTGTAAAATATCGTTTTAAGTGATTCAATATCTCTTCTATCATCTGAACCAGGCAATCCAAGCATCATGTGATAACAAACTTCAAAACCTGCATCTTTAAGCATTTTTGTAGCTTTGATTACAGCATTAACATCATGACCTCTTCTTACTTTCTCCAAAACGTCATCAAAAGTGGACTGCACACCAATTTCTACTCTAGTTACACCTAAGTTAAGGAGTTCATCCATGATCATATGATCAAGCCAATCAGGTCTTGTTTCTACAGAAATCCCTACACATCTTATCAAAGCTTTCTCATTTCTAATTACTTCCTCTTCAGGAATTACCTTATCTTCATGCTTTATATTTGGAAAGTCATTTAAAGCTTTCAAACACATCCCTATAAACCATTTCCTATAATCCTTAGGCAAAGCGGTAAAGGTTCCTCCTACAATTATTATTTGAGATTTTGAAGGAAAATGTCCTTCCCTTAAATACTGTTTTAATCTATCGAATGTTTGATAATAGGGATGAAAAGCATTCTGGGCAGCTCGATTCACTGCAGGTTCTCCTATTATATAGCTTTTAGGAGCCCCAAAATTTGGACCACCAAAACAATAAATACATTTAGCTGGACATTCAAGAGGAGCAGTTACAACTGCTACTACCGATATTCCGGATGCTGCCCTTATTGGTTTCCTTATAAACTCTTCTTTTAATTCCACTATCTTATTTTACAGTTGAAAAAACAATTTAATAAGATTAATTATATTGTGCTTAATGCAAATAAAGGTATACATTAAAACCTTTTTAAAAGATATCGTTAAGCTTTATAACAAAAGTAAAATTAAGGATTCAGATTTTAGACCTTTAAGCATTAAGGAATTCGAAAGCAAATTCATTAATCTGCCTTATAAAGGGGAAATATTTAGGCTAGTTTATTTAGATGAGAATAATAAACCGATTGGCTTCCTGGTTGCAGATTGTGATATAGAAGTGGAGATGAAGTTTGGGAAAAAAATTGCAATAATAGACTTATTGATTGCAGAAGAAAAAGAATTCGATAAAATCTCTTTAGAATTAATTTCGGAACTAGAAAAAAGGGTTAAGGAAATAGGAATCGAAGAAATACAGGTTCATTTCGTAGATGAAAAGAATGAAGTAGAAAGTAATTTTTTCAGAGAATACTTTGAAGAAATTAGAAAATGGCATTATATGGAATGCAATGTATATAATATTGATAATAGCTTGCTTGTTTTACCAGAAGGATTTCGATGGGAAAGAATAAGATTTAGAGGACCAAAGGCGAATACAAAAAAATGGCTGGATTGTCACAATGAAGCTTTTGAAAACCATTTTGGAATGAGACCTTTAAGCTATGAAGAGTTAAAATCGTATACTTTGGAAGAAAGCTTTGATTATGATGCTTACTTTGGAATTTACGATGAAGATAAAGAAGACTTCGTAGCTGAGTGTTCATGCGAAATAGACCCTCTTTTAAATGATTACAGGAAAATAAGCAGGTGTATAATTTGGACTGTCGGAGTGAGGAAAGCCTACAGAGGAAAAGGATTTGGGAAAAAGTTGGTCTTAAAAGCTTTGGATTATATGAATAAAAGAAATATCAATATAGCAGCTATACATGTGGATGAAACGAACATGATAGCTTATAATTTATACAGAAAAATTGGTTTTGAAACTAAAAGATTCAGGCTATTCTTCAGAAAATCTATCTAAAAGTATTCCCGTAATCTGTGAAAAAGTCTTATAAGTGTTTTTTGCAAGAATTATTCCCTCTTCATCCAATTCATGATCACGTAACAGGTAGCTTAAATTTATCCAAGCTTTTAAGGATTCATTTATTGATATATCATTATCTAAATTAGATATGAAATCATTATAATAATTTAATATCTCTTTATTAATTTTATCCGTTCTCATGTTTGATTTTTTAAAATTCAGATTTTTTATCAATTCTTTTATCCTTTTTGCTTCCTCTAAATCTTCAACTTTAAATTCGACATCCTCACTGTATTTCTTGCTAAATATGTAGATCCTAAGGTCATCAGAATCATAATTAGCCAACAATTTGTCCAGATATATAACATTGCCCAACGATTTGGACATTTTTTCTCCATTCTTAGTTATTACACCTGTATGGATGAAGTGTTTTACAATAGGATAAATTCCTCGATAATATTCACCCAGTAGCAGAATGAATTCATGATGAGGATAAATTAAATCCTTAGCGCCTAAATGAAAATCATATGTTCCATTGAAGTATTTTTCTATTACAGAATAATCTTGCATGTGCCAACCTACGAAACCTTTTCCAAATATTGTATCGTAGAAAAAACTTTCATCTTTGATTTTTATCCAAATTCTAAAATCAGTAGGATTGCGTTTCTTGATATTTGGCTCAAGAATCATTTCTCGCATTTCTTCCTTGGTAATCTTTGATAATAAACCAATGTTTTTAGAAAAAGATGAATCGCAAAATATTCCATCTTCAAGAAAATAAGCTTGCCTTTTTTCAATTAATTCTCTTGTTATCTCAATTGCTTTATCAATCGCCTCGGAAGGCCTTACAAGTATAAAATCGCTACTTAATTTAAGCTTCTTAAAACTTTCTTTAACTTCTTCATAATACTTATTAACTACTTCTAGGACACTCGAGTTTTCTTCTTTAGCTTTTTCGATGATCTTAAAATCCATATCTGTGAGATTAAGAATAGGCTCTAATTTGTAACCTTTGAATTTAAGATATCTTACAATAAGATCTGAAAAAAAGATTACTTTAAGATGACCTAAATGAACTTTATCATACAATGTAGGACCGCAAACGAAAATTTTTACAGGTTCATTAAGATTGTGTATAAAATTTTCATAGGAATCTTTGATTCGACTATATATTTTCATTAGGAATATTTTATTAGGATATCTTAAATGTCTATGTTTAAGAAAGTCGAGGAATTGAATGAGCTTTTAAGATACATTAGAGCATTAGATCAAGATGAAGGAATAATGATAACCAATGAAGAAAAGATTTACATAACGAAGTATTCTTTCGATATTGTAGTAGTTATAAAGAAAGTGGAACATAAAGATTACATAAGTTTTAAAAGTGTCGAAGATTTGAAAAAATTCCTTGAAGAAAAGATAAAATTCCCTGTTGAAATTAGCTTTTATTAAGTCTCTTTACTAGGGGAATCTTAAACAAAGCTTCGTGAACATCTACGCTATAAAATTTTGTTTTAACTTTCCTTTCCATAATTCTTTCCTCAATTATGTCCCTTGAAATCTTTAATGGATCAATTATTTGTGAAGCTATTATAAAACAGCAAGCATAACCAAAAGAAGGGATCCAAGTGTTGTAAAATCTAACAATTTTAAATACGTTTCTCACGTTTTCTAAAACATAATTAAAAACTTCTTCATAATAAAAAGCCGTGCCGGTTTGAGTTACCATAACTCCGTCTTCTTTCAAAATTTTCTTGATTGATTCATAAAAATCTTTTGAATAAAGTTCACGAGCTATTTGAGAGCCAAAGGGATCGGTTAAGTCTATTATTATACAATCGAAATTCATATTAGTTTCATTAACAAATTTCTTCCCATCCTCTATTACCACTTTCACCTTTGGATTTTCCAAGGCCAATTCATTCAATTCTTTTAGGTAGATTTTAGAAAGGTTTACAACATCTTCATCTATATCTACTAAAACTATTTCATTGGGATTGTGCTTTAAAGCTTCTCTTGCAGCACATCCATCTCCTCCACCAAGTATAAGAACTTTCTCAGGTTTAGGAAGTGAAAACATGGCAGGATGAACCAAAGATTCATGATAATACGCTTCATCACTTTCAGAAAGCTGGATAAGATTGTCAAGTACTAAAGCTTTGCCATATTCTATCAAATCGGCAATTAAAATTTCTTGGTATTTCGATTTTTTTTCTAAAATTTTTGATTTTAAAGAAACCAATAATTTTGTGTGTTCTGAAACAGGCTCTCTTAAATGTTCCATGAATGAAATAAATAAAAATTATTTTTTAAGTGTATTCTAATTATTTATTGAAAAGTGATTCAATTCGAATTAGAAAAAAACGTAAAGACAGGTGAATATAAACTCGATGATATATTTAAAGGTTTGGAGAACTCGTGGATTGCAAAAAATGTTCTTAAGAATGAATTCGAAGAGATTAGGAAAAACCTAAGAATTAGGGTTGTTAACTGCAACGGTTATATGTGGACTGATGACACTGATGGTTCAATTTATGTATGTAAAGAGTACTTAAAGAAAGGAAATAAGTTGTACATCTACCTGGATATTTTACATGAAATCATCCATCATGTACAATGGAAGAGAGGATTGGATCTATTTGATAGAAAATACAGTTATGTAGATAGACCTACTGAAGTAGAAGCGTATAAATACACAGTCGAAGAAGCCAGAAATTTAGGAATGAAAAAGGAAGAAATTCTTGATTATTTGAAGGTTGAATGGATAAGCGAAGAAGACTTAATTAGATTAGCTAAAAAATTGAATGTTATTTAATTTTCAATAAATTTTTCCAAAGTTTCTATATTTTCATAGGAAACAATCTCATATGCTCTCAAAGCTAATCTCCTAAAAAGTCTTTGAGATTTTTTTATCAATTCTACAAGCAATCCTTCAGCTATTTTGAAAATTTCTTCGTAGCTATTTATAGGCTTTTCCACCAATTTGCTTTTGGATATTATACTTAAATCATCCAAAACGGCCATTACTGAAATACCTTTGGCATATACCTTATAATCCTTAAGAATGGAAGAGAGATCTTTAGCTAATTCTTCCAAATAAGGCCTTATTTCGCTCAAAGCTAAAGTGTTACTTTTCAAAGTTATCATCCTACTAAATTGCTTCACCTGATAATTTTCTCTTATTGGTTCAGTTTCTTTACCCTGTGCAGCTAATACAAAGTAAGTTGCAATCTTTTTACCAAATAAATTAACTAATTTTGTAAAATCTACTTTCAAAAGGTCTCCGATTGTTTTTACTCCTATGCTTTCTAGCTTGATTTTTGATTTTGGACCTACGCCTAACAAAGAATCAACAGGAAGAGGCCAGACTTTTGTAGGAATTTCTTCAGGTCTTATACATTCAAGACCGTTTGGTTTCTTAAGTTCAGTGGCTATTTTTGCAATAACTTTTGTAGGACCTATTCCTACACTGCAAGTCAATTTCTCTTTTTCATATATTTCTTCCTTCATTTTCTTCATTAAATCGATTGCAGAAAAGTAATCATTGTTGCTTATTTTAGTTATATCAATGTAAGCTTCATCAACACTTACTTGTTCGAATGCATCAGCATATTTTCTTGCTATATCCATAACCCTTGTTGAAATTGAGTCGTAAAGTTCCAGATTTGCAGGAATAAAATAAGCTTCAATATCTTTTAATAGTTTTTTAGCAGCTTTTATTGGCATGCCCGATTTAACACCGTATTTCCTTGCTACATAATTTGCTGTAGCTACTGCTCCTGATTCTTCACTTCTTCCAGAATACATGCATACAACAACAGGCTTTCCTTTAATGGAAGGATTGAGGACTTCCTCGCACTGTGCGTAGAAATAATCAAGATCTATACATGCGATAATTTTCATTTACTCAGGAAAAATCCTATTGCGACACCTATTATGAATAAAATTGAGGAAAAAGGTATCATGCTCGATATTGCCTGAGCGGCGGTAAAAGCTTGGGAACCGTAATTAAAGGCTTTATTCAGAATATAAGAAATAGTTCCAGGCTTTATATATCCTACAAAAAGGAGTATTAGAACAAGGACTACTAAAGCAGCGAGAATTTTAAAAGCTTGCTTAAGAATATAACCTATCAATAATCCAATTATGAAAGGCAAAACTAAGGCTATTGCTTGCTCTATAACAAACGCCATATCTATACTATCGTTTTAGTTTTATAAAGGTTTATTTAAAATTCAACCATATCTAAAAATCACGCCGAAACCTCCTCTTGGATATTTCCAGCTAATTCCTTTATTGCCTAAGACATGACAAGCAACAATACATCCACCTGTTTCAAGACATGCTTGATAATTAAAGTAAATCTTGTCGTCTTTAAGGTAATAAACCTTTGTAGGACAAACATATAGGCAAGCCTTTGTTTTGCAATTTATGCACTTCTCATTATCAACTGATATATGTGAAACAGAATCTGAATTAAAAGTTGTGAAACCTAATCTTTCATCTAAAGTAAGCCTCTTTATCTTTTTTTCTAAAGTCATGCGTACATCAGGATTTCAATTATATCTTTTACTGCAATTATAGGATTAATATATTTGGTTGTTTTATTTAAAAGAAAATTTAATAAAGGCTGTTTGGTTGTTCCATCCACTTTAAAGAAATCGTTGAGCAATTCGTTTATCAATGCAGGATAAACGCTATATAGCCTTTCATTTTGCATTATTTTTGGAGCGTTTCTATGCCTTTTCAAATCCTTCAAAACAAAACTATTATTAAGCAGTGTTATATAGTAGCTTAAAGTTTTTTCTGAATAATCTCCTTCCTTAATTGCCCTTTCTATAGCTTCAGCAGCTAAAGAACCCGATTCAATTGCGAAATCCATACCTCTGAATATTGGCCCGTTCTCCAAAAAGAAACCGGCCGCATCACCGCTTACAAGAGCACCATTGTATACAAGCTTAGGAATCATACCATAACCTTTGACGGGGATCAAATGACCGGAATATTCTAATATTCTTCCTCCTTCGATGTATTTTTGAACAGAAGGATGATACATGAAATCCTCGAATAAATCAGCTATCGAAACTTTGTTTTTAACCAAAGATTCAAGCAGATAAACAACTCCTATCGATAAAGTTTCTCTATTCGTATATAAGAAACCGCCTCCTATTACGCCTCTTGATTGCCCAGTAAATATTTGTGCAATGCCTTCTCTTGATTTTAAACGGAATCGTTTGTTGATTTCTTCCTCGCCCAATTCAATAACCGCCTTTGCAGATGTAACTAAATAGTTAGGCATAAATTCCTTTCTTAATCCAAGCTTTAACCCAAGAAAATTATTTACGCCTTCAGAAATTAAAACTACATTTGAGGTAACTTTTTCATTTTCTACGATTACGCCTCTTACAAACCCATCTTCTATGTACAAATCATCGACTTTAGTTTTAGTTATAAAGTTTGCTCCCTTTTCTTCAGCTAAATTTGCATACCATTTATCAAAGATAGCCCTTAATACAGTTGCACTCTGGTATTTTTGCTTATCATAGTTTTCTAGCTCTATCGAGAAAGAATTCAGACCGTGTAACACAGTAACAACCTCTCTTGTTACAAACCTTTCAAAGGGCATTTCTTCCAAAGGAATATTTATTATCTTTTTAATCGCATGCAAATACATTCTTCCGCCTGTTACATTCTTTGAACCAGGATACTCCCCCCTTTCAAACACAATAACATTTCTACCATAAGAGGCTAGCTTATAAGCAGCGGTGATTCCCGATAATCCTGCACCGACTATTATAACATCAGCATCCGGCATTTTAATTATTAATGAATTGGTCTCATTAAAAAAGTTTTATAGTTTTTCTTTATTCTTATTTAAAATATTTTGTATTGTATAGAACTTCTAATTATATATTTATTTCAATCACATAGATACCTTTATATATCCTTTAAACAAAATAATATCATACTAGAACGAGATGATTTAAAACGGAAAGAAGAAGAGTGTTTGAAAAACCTGTAAAAGTAAACGAAGTACATGAGGTGGACATTCAAGAGGTAGGAAAGCAGGGAGATGGTATTGCAAGGATAAAAGGTTTTGTGATATTTGTAAAGAATAGCAAAAAAGGAGAACATTTGAAAGTAAGAATTATAAAAGTTGCAAGTAGATTCGCAATAGCTGAGCCTGCAATTGAACCTGAAGAAAATGCTGAAAATTAACTGGTAAGCTCAACGGTTTTTAAAGTTATATTCTTAAAATTTTTTTAATTTTTGTGGAAATAAGCGTAAAGGATAGAGTTGCTTTACTCTTATCAATAAAAGAGGAAGGAAGGAAAGTAGATTTCGATCATATTTTTGAAAAAGTTTCAAGAGACGTAAAATTTTTAGAAAAAAGATATTTGAATAGTTCCGAAATAAAGGATGCTTTAGAAGAACTTAAAAAGGAAGGAATTATAAGAGAAATAAACAATTCATATGAACCATTGCCTGAAATACATGAATATATAAGAAATCTTCTAGCTAAAAAAGGAGAAAAATTTCTAAACAGATCGTATGTTCTTGTATGGAAAGCCAAGCATTACTATTCTGTAGTCTCTAGTTTAATTCTTCCCTATTTAAAAGAAAGACCTGTAAGCTGCGTTAAAATTTTTTCAGGAAAAGAAGATCCCATTTCTGGTATAGATCCGATATTTGTAAGATATTCAAAGTATAAGCCCAAACCTCAACATATAATAATAAATACAAGCGAAAAACTTATGGAATATGTACATGATCATTGTGTAGATTTTATTCCATACGTGCATAAGCTAAATTCTCTTGAACCTGATTATTTTGTTTTAGACCTTGATGCAGGAAAAGAATTGCTAGCAATGCAGAAAGGCCATGAATTTCTAAAGTATGTGGTTAATGAATTATATGAAATTCTTGAAGAAAAAGGAGTGAAGCCTTTGTTAAAATTCAGCGGTTCAAGAGGATTCCAATTATGGGCAAGCTTTGATAATTCAAAAATAGAATATAAAGATAAATTTTCAAAATATAGAGAGATCGCTAAAAAGTTACAAGCCAAGCTAGAGATAAGATTGAAAAATAACGTTGAATATATAAAAAAGGAATTCAATGAAATAGCAAATATTGAACAATTTACAACATCACAGATTGCCCATAAAGAACTTAGAGAAGATAAGATATTAGTCGATTGGTCTTCTATGAAGCCTGAAGGAGATGTGAGAGCGCCATTTTCAATTCATTATAAGACAGGTTTTGTATCTGTTCCCTTATATATAAGTGAATTGAAGGATTTCAAAATTGAAGATGCTGAACCATTCAAAATAATGGAAAAACTCAAAAATGGCAAATCTTTTCCTTCTTTAGAAAGATCAGATCCTTCAAAACTTTTCAAAGAAATAGAGTCTACCTTTTAGTCATAGCAATTTTAACCTTTTCCAAAATCCAAGGTAGAGCTTCTTTTATAAAACTAGGTCCATGATGTGCAAGAAAATCGTAAGGACCAGGAGTTACAATGACGTTATCCTTTTTAATGGCCCTCATATCCGCCATTCCCCTTTTGATAAAAATATTTATAACTTCTTCCTTGCTTATGCTTCTGAACATTTTTGGTTCGTAAATTATAACATCAGGATCAAACCTTTTTACTTCATCAAAATTCGGTACAAGCCATTCACTTGGTATTCCTGAAAAAATATTCTTAATGCCAAAAATAGCCAAAGCATTTGTTATATAGCTATAAGCTCCAAATGTTGTAGGGCCTGAAAAATCTATTTCGATATAAGCCTTTACTTCTTTATCTAGTGCTTCTAATTTATTTAGGTTTTCCAAAAGTCTAATCTCAAGCTTTCTTGCTTCTTCATAATAACCAGCGACATAGCCGGGTTCTACACATAAGGAAATTAATGAAAATAAATTGTAAGGAAGAGGTACCGTATAAACAGGAAAAATTGAAGATAATTTAATAGCCATTTCTCTTTGATAACCTGTGGTTGTAAAAATTAAATCTGGATTCAAAGATTTTATTCTCTCCAAATTAGCTGAGCTGTAACCGCCCAATTTTAACTTTAATTGTGCTTCATATGGTCTTACGCAAAAAGCACTGACTCCTATGATATAGCTTCCCAATCCCATTTCAAATAAGCTTTCAGTTATGGCAGGGCTAAAGCTTATTATTCTTTTGCACTTATCTTCAAGCTCTAAATACCTCCCCAAAGCTTCACAGAAAACTTTTCTCACATTTTGATTATTGCCTAAAATTTAATATACCTGACCTCCCCACTGCTCTAGCAGGTTTAGGGTTCCACTTCTAGAGAAGCTTATTAGTTTCCAGCATTGATTCATGGCTACATCTCTCATTTGCTGAGCAATGAAAGAATCAGAGCTTCCTACATTTGATTTGGTTTAAATAAACCTTCATTAAATAGAAATACTGATTGTTCCTCCTTAAGTCACATTAAGCCTTGATCGGGCTTAGGAAAAGCGTTGCTTAATTTCATAAGAGAAATTTAATTCTAATTGCTTAATTTAATCATCCCGTCCTAAAGGGCGAAGCTTTAAATATTCGTAAAACTTGAGATAAAATAAATGGCAAAATTTGATGGTGTCATAGGAAGAAGACTTCTTACAGTAGATGAAAAACCAAACGAGGTCACATTGATATTTGAAGATAATAGGTTTCTTATTATTACCCTTCAAGATGGAAAACTACAAGTAGAAAGCATTCCTGAATAAATAAATTATTTTTTATCCACTAATAACTTAACGACGACTGAAAAAAACAAAGAGTTTGAAGATGTTAAAATAATTCTAAGAAAATTTTTAAACTATTACAATTTATTTGGAGACGTTCCAACAACTGAAGACATAATATTATTTAAAGACATTGGAAAAAGGATTTTAGAATTTATAAATACAGAAGAATTTAAAGAGGAATTCACTTTGGAGGAAAACATAATTGGTTTTAAAAACAATGTTAAGATAATCAAAGAAAAAATTGAGAATAAAAGGAGAAATAAAGAAAATTTAGATTTTGTCAAAGAAGCTATTGAAAACTTAATGAATAAACTTAACGTGGAAATAGCATGCATTACAGGCTCTTTTACACATGAGTTTTCCTTCGATAAAGATATAGATTTGATGTTTGTTTCTGAAAATGACAAACTTTGGATTAATCTATTCAAGTGTTTTGTTATAACAAGAGCTTGGAAAATCAAAGGATTAAAGTTAAACTTCTGTGTTACATATGCTGTGACTAGAAATAAATTTATAAATGAAATAATCGGCATAAGGGATCCGCTTGTAATGCATGATTTATTAAAGGCTTTACCAATTAAAGGAAAAGATAAGTATTACGGGTTATTAATTCTTTCCCCAAAAATAAAAGAAATTTTTGAACCAAATTTTAATATAAAGAATAAAACAATTTTTAATGAAGAAAAAAGTAATCCATTCTTCATTACATTTAATATAATTTTTTACATAATATTATTTATATATCTAAATATTAAAAAAATGATATCTAACCTTCATCTAATAAAAAATAAAAGTTATATTAATGTTTTCACCTTAAAAATAGGAATTTCTCATTACATGATAAATTCTTTAAAGTATGAAATACTTAAAAGGAAATTTAAAGAAATATTCATTTGAACTGATTAGATTTTTTAACTAGACTGGATAGATTTAGGATATGAGCATTAAAGTTGAATGGAAAGGTGATCATAGTTACATAGGATACGATTCTAAAGGAAACTCGATATCTATAGGGAAAGATTCGTTATCTCCAATGGAATTGCTTTTGATATCGTTAGCAGGATGCACTAGCATTGATGTAATAGAAATATTAACAAAGATGAGAAAAAACATTAAAGAATTGGTCGTAACAGTGTCGGGTGAAAGAAATGAAGATTATCCAAGGTACTGGAAAAAGGTAAAGCTGGAATATCTAGTTAAAGGTTCAGGGCTTACTAATGACGATGTTGAAAAAGCTATACGACTTTCAATGAATGTCTACTGTTCTGTGGCAGCAACAATATCAGGAAAAGCAGAAATATCTTACTCTTATAAGCTAGAGAACGTTTAGTTTAGTAATATTTTTTGATACAAGTTATTAATTTTTCTTGAAATCAAGTTCCAATCATAACTAAAAGATGAATTATATGCATTTCTTTCAAGTTGAGCCCTAAGAAGATCGTCCTTAACCAAAAGCAACATCTTATTTAACAAGTCATTCGTATTTTCTGGTTCAAATAATAATCCATTGAAGCCGTTATTTATAACTTCAGGAATCCCACCTACTTTGCTAGCTATTACGGTCTTGCCTGATGCAAATGCCTCAAGAATCACAGTTCCGAAGGCTTCCGTTCTTGAAGGAAGAATAACGAATAAACAATTCTTCAAAAGTGAAGCAATTGATTCATCGTCTAAATATAATAGAATTTTTACATCCTTTTCAATTCTTAACTTTTTAATTAAGTCAATTAATTGGGCTGATTCTCTTGTAGGAATTGCAGCAATTACTAATTTTATTTCTTTAATACTTTTTCTAAGTAGATAGAAAGATCTTATAAGTATGTCAACGCCTTTATTTGAAATATCGAAATATCCTACGAAAAGAACATAATCTTGATTCAAAAGATCTTCAAATTTCTGTTTTCTATTCCTTGAATAGAACTCAACATCCACACCGTTCGGTATTACATGGATTTTATTTTTATTTATACCCAATTTTACTAAGTGTTCCTTTTCTAGTTTTGTTAAAGCAATTATTGCATCACTTTCTAGAAAAAATTTGCTATAAAGTGTATCGAATAGTATTTTGGTTAATTTTCGCCTGCCTGGTTCGGAATGCGTAGTAATGACGTGCCTAATTTTTCGCATCTTTTTTACAATCGAAGAGGTTGTTATAGCAAAGCTTCCATATGAATGTGAATGAATTATATCGTAATTATTTTCTTGAAGTAAACTCATAAGCATACCTAATGAAAAATATCCTAGATGACTTGGTAAAGGAAGCAATCTAAAAGCCTTTTCTCTTTTAATTTCCAGATCTTGAAAACTAAAGTTTTTTTCTATATATAGAATCGAATAGTAGTCAATGAGATCAGATGTGAGAATCCCAACTTCATGATTCAATGAGATCAGTTTCCTTGATAATTCAAAAACATACTTTTCAACCCCACCTTTGGAAGGAAAAAATTTGGGCGTTACTTGAAGTATTTTCATTTAATAAAGTCAATTTTTAAGTTTACTCTTAAGTAAGAAAGGATTTTAAACATAAAGAAGGCGTTTAATGTTCCTGTTATAAGCACAATCGTTTCCCTAATTATCATAAAAGGATAGCTTGAATTGATCATTATATCCCATACATAGAAATAAGGATTAACAGGCGTAAAAAATCTAAGTAAAAATGTGTTATTGAATAGAATGAAAATCCAAACATTAATGTAAACTAAGAAAAGAAGTCTAAGATATCTATTATCAGCGTATTTATAAAAGAAAATAAAGAAAATGAAAAAATAGAGCAAATATTGTTCGTTAACAGAATTTCTAGTTAAAAGGAAAATTGCAGTTGTAGCTAAACAACATGAAATAATATTTCTAAAATCTTCGTTTATTTTTGAGTATCTGAACCATAAAATAGGCAGGGAAAAGGTAAAAATGACCCACAAATAAGGGGCAAAAAAGTTTGCAATATAATACAAACTTGCTGAAAAGTTAAAATTCAGTTCGTAAAGATAAGTTATGAAAAACCAGTACGTAAATCTGCCATAATCAAATTTGAAAAACGCAGAACTTAACGCATTGTAAATGTTGTATAAATCCCAATTAAGGAATACTACAGGAAGAAGTAAAGCTAAAGTGATAATAAAAGCACCTATGAATAAATATATTAAATGTCTAATTCTGTTTCTTTTTAATTGATAAAGAAAAAAAGGAAGAAAATAAATTATTGGTAATCCTGAAAAGGCCGAACTTATAAGTACATATAAAAGGCTTATACCTTTATTGTAATTCTTTATTGCCAATACTAAAAATAAGATTGAAATTGTATGAGGTAAACCCCAAATTGATGAAAATAATATAGTGTAAGGGTTTAAAAGCCACGAATAACTCAGCAAAGTAGCTAACTTAGAGTTATTCCTATGATAATTGTAAATAAAATAACCAATAAAAACGTCAGATATAACCAATGGTTGCTTGAGAATAAAATAGTACAAATATCGATCGTTAATTTGTAAAAGCGAGTATAAAAAATAAGAAAAAGCAGAATAATAAGCGTATAAAGGTGGATAAGCTATAGAAGTCATATTCTCTTGGCCATAATAATACCAAAAACTTACTTTAGGATTATAAGGAATTATACTGTAAGGATTGTGACCTTCTAGAATATATGGCCCTAATCTCACAAAAAGTTCAAAATCCCAAGGATGACCTGTCCAAGGAGCAAATAATTCCCTTATTATTAGAGAAAGGATTAAAACAACATAAAATTGCTTAATGTGCACAAATTATTATAATAGTAATCCTAAAAAAAGAAAAAATTAATTAAAAAGCTATCCTTGCTTCTGTTCTGTGCTTAATCCTGTACCAATAGGTATTTCTGAGAATTTTTCTTTTGCTCTAGACTCTGCTACACTCATAGCTTCCTTCAGTACAGATTCGGATTCTTCAGTTGTAACCTCAAATCCTCCTATCATTCCTTCTGGACCTGTTGTTTCATAGAGTAACCCTGATAGATTTTCATTTATCGATACGAGCTCTTTATCAAGTTCAGGAAGAACACCTGAAAGTTTTCCTCTTACAGATTGAATTACGCTTATTGCACTTCCTATAGCTACAGTAACATCACCAATTGACTGAACCGTCTCAAGTCTTAATATAACGGATTCAAGTGCCGATTTAGACTGATCAACAAGCTTTAATGTTTTTCTTGTATTTGCGGTCTCATTTGCAAACACCTTTGCTTTATCCATTTCATGCTTAACATATGAGTCAACGACTTTCTCGAATAACCTCCTATCCTTCTCTCTAAGCCTTTCTGCAAGTATATCAAGCTTTCCTACCTGTATTTTAAGCCTATGAATGATTTGATATATTCTTTGTTTTAGAGGAGCACTTGGTTGTATTGCTTCTTTAATCCTTGCTGATAAAGGTTCCTTTATTGGTTTATCCCATTCCTTCTCAAAGTTGCTTGACATCCTACGGATAATTTTGATTATTTGTATTTAAAAGGAAATTATTGATGAAAAATCAGGACTGAAAAATCCAATTTCCATAAAAAAAATTAATAACTAAACATATGATGCTTTCTAATGAACCTTAAGATATGCTCTGTTATGAAATCAACTTGCAAAGACAAATCATATGGCCAAAGTAATTGAACGTTTGCATATCTATCTGCCTTTGTTTCCTCGATAGCCTTTTTAACGTATTCGATGGGATCATGTAAAAATTCAACGGGAATTATCAAGATATTTTGAACCTTCATTGATATCATATTCAAAAGTGAAGTTTTAAGATCTGGATTACAAAAGTCTTTAAAAGCTACATCTATAACATAACTAATTGTGAACCTCAATTGATTCAATAACTCTAAAATTCTAAAATAATAGGGATCATTTTGCTCATTTCTAGGCCATAGCTTTATTTCCTCCTCCAACTGCTTAAGCTTGTCAAAATCAGTTTTATGTTTGTACTTATATTCATTTTTTAAATTAAGGTACATAAGGGCCTTATCAGAAGGATAATCCAATGGTAATGAACCGTCTGCAAGTATAATAACACCAGTCTTATAATATCTAGGAATTGTTTCTTCCTTGGTAATTAAATCCACCGCCATAATTAATTTAAAGAATTGATTGTTATTTAATTTAAAAATTTATATTCAGCATAAATATCACATTAACAAATTTGTATATTATGACCAATTACCTTGCAAAAAGAATTGCTGAATATGTTAGCTTAATTGATTACAACAAATTGTCTCAAGAAGCAATCGAAGAATCTAAGAAAAGATTAATAGATAGCATTGCTGTAGCCTTATCAGCATATAATGAAGAACCTATAAAGATAATTTTCAACGTAATAAAAAGTTCAACGCAAAGAAACGGAGCAACCTTATGGGGAACTAAGAAAAAAGCACCAATTGATTATGCTTCTTTTTACAATTCAACGATGACCAGATACATAGATTACAACGATACCTATTTATCTAAGGAAGCTTTACATCCTAGCGATTCTATAGGGGGCCTGTTTTCAATTGCTGAATCAATGAATTTAAGCGGTAAGGATTTGATACTCAGCATTATAATTAGTTACGAAGTGGCATGCAGGCTTGCTGATGCCGCAAGCATAAGAGATAGAGGATGGGATCATGCTTCATATATAGGTATAGGCGTTGCTGCAGGTGCTTCAAAACTATTGAATATTGATACTGAAAAAACCATTCAAGCTATTAACTTAACAGCATCGAACGTAATCACTCTAAGACAGGTCAGAGTGGGTGAGTTAAGCATGTGGAAAGGCTGCAGCGCACCAAACGCCACAAGAAATGCAGTTTTCTATACACTTTTAGCAGCTAACGGTATGACAGGCCCATCACCTGTTTTTGAAGGAGAAAGGGGATTCTTTAAACAAGTTTCAGGAGAGTTTAGCATAGATCACTTTGCTGGAATTGAAACGAAAGACTTTAAAATTTTGGAAACAAGCATAAAGTATAATCCAGTTGAATATCATTCAATGAGCGCAGCAGAAATAGCTTTGAGACTTTATGATAAAATAAAGGATTATTCGAAGATAAAAAGTATAGATGTTGATACATTCAATGTTGCTTATCAAATAATAGTTAAGGATCCTGAAAAATGGGATCCTAAAACTAAAGAAACAGCCGATCACAGTATGCCATACATAATAGCCCATATCTTAGTAAACGGTAAGATAACAAAGGAATCCTATTATTTACAGGCATTAAAAGATGAAAGAGTAAAGAATCTTATGAAGAAAATAAACATTAAAGTTGATAGCGAAATTGATAAGCTATATCCGCAAGGAGTGCCTACTAGAATAACCGTTACATTGGAAGACGGATCAAAGATTTCAGAAGAGATTATTTATCCAAAGGGTCATTATAGAAACCCACTTAATAGAGAAGAAATCAATAATAAATTCTTAAGCTTAACGGAACCACTACTTAAAGATAGAGCTAAGGAATTACTAAATAAGCTTTGGGAGCTAGATAAAGTTTCAAATCTAAAAGAAATAGTTGAGTTGATGAGAATTAAATGATAAGATCGGGTCGACCGGTTTCTCTGCGAGCCTTAATTGAAGGAAATGAAATAATAGTAGCGCCTGGTGTTTTCAATCCAATATCAGCATTATTATGTAAAAACATTGGCTTTAAAGCAGTATATTTATCAGGCGCTGCGCTGACTGGAAGCTTAGCTTTGCCCGATTTGGGAATAATAACCTTAACTGAGGTTGCTGAAGAGGTTAGAAAAATTAGAAGAATCGTCGATCTTCCTATAATTGTAGACGCCGATACGGGCTATGGCGAAACGATAAATGTTTTTAGGGCTGTAAAAGAATTGGAATCTGCAGGGGCATCCGCAATACAGATTGAAGACCAAGTAAATCCTAAAAAATGTGGCCATCTTGAAGGAAAAATGCTTGTAGATGAAATTGAAATGGCAAAAAAGATAAGGATGGCTAAAGAAGCAAGAAAAAATGATGATTTCTTGATAATAGCAAGAACAGATGCAAGAGCCGTTGAAGGAATAGAAAGAGCTATAGAAAGAGCTAAGCTCTACTTAGAAGCAGGCGCTGACATTATATTTCCAGAGGCTTTAGAAAGTTTCGAAGAGTTTAAACTTTTTTCAAGTAAAGTTAAGTGTACTTTAATGGCTAACATGACAGAATTTGGGAAAACGCCCTACATTACAGTCGAAGAATTTAAGGAAGCCGGATATAAAATAGTTATATTTCCAGTAACATTATTAAGAGCGTCTCTTTTCGCCATGAAGGAAACATTGCAAGAAATAAAATCGAAAGGCACTCAAAAATTCGTGATAAATAAGCTAATGACTAGAAGCGAATTCTATGAATTAATCAAATATTATGATTATATTGAGCTTGATAATAAAATTGCAAAAAGCTTCCTAAAAGATTAATTGGCTATTCGCCTAGACTTTAGGGTTTAAGTTTTCTTTATTTTGTTCAATTTTTCATTAAAATGTGACCTTAACTATCCTATTTAAGATTTGTTAAGCGAATACTTCTAATAAACTCTGACCTCCTCCCCACCCTAAAAGGTTGAGGGTCTCCTTTTAGAGTAGCTCATTGGTTTCCAGCATTGATTCGGAGCTACATCTCGCATCTGCTGGACAGTCGGGAGGATCAGAGCTTCCCCCATATTATCAGGTTTAAATAAACCTTCATTAAAAGGGTTGCCAGCCCTTATTCTGGATTCTATTAAGAATCCTTCATTCAATAATTGCAATACTGATTGCTCCTCCTTAAGTCCCATTAAGCCCTCTATCGAGCTCAGGAGGAGCGTCACTGAATTTCCTAAGAGAAATTTAAATTTTAATTATTTAAGCCTTTTCATCCCCGCCATAAATGGCGAGGCTTTCATTTATGTAAAAAATTGTTGCGTATGTCGTAGGATTAATTGAAAGTTTTTATTTACGTGTACGTAAGCATAAATATGGAGAACGTTAATTATATAAAGGCTCCAAAAGGCCTTGAGAACGTAATAGTTGATAAAAGTTCAATTTCTGTAAGCGACCCTGAAGGAAAATTAATCTATAGAGGCTACAGTATAGATGATTTAGCTAACAATTCTTTCTTTGAAGAAGTAGCATATCTAATTCTTAAGGGACATATTCCTACACATGAGGAACTCATTGATTTTATATCGTTGCTTAAAGCTGAGAGAAATGTTCCTCAAGAGATTTACGATCTATTTGAAAAATTGAAAGGAAAATACCTTACACCAATTGATATGCAAAAAATAGGTGTAGCTCTTATTGCAGCGTACGATGAAAGTTGGTACGTGCAAGATACTGATGGTCTGTTTCTTAAAGCTATTAAAATAATATCTAAATTAGCTACAGTCACTGCAAACGGGTATAGAATAATTTTCAAAGATCTAAAACCTGTAGAACCTTCAAATGAGTTCATGCATGCTGAGAATTTCCTTTACATGCTAACTGGAACCAAGCCAAATCCTTTCTTTTCCAAGATTCTCGACATTACAATGATACTTTATATGGACCATGATTTCAATGCGTCTACATTTACAACACGTGCTATAGCGTCTACTTTATCTGATATTTACTCAGCTATCTTAGGGGGCTTATCCGCTCTAAAAGGTCCATTGCATGGTGGAGCTAATGAAAAGGCTGCTGAAATGGTAATTAAATTTAAGAATCCTGAAGAAGCTGAAAAATATATTCTTGAATCTTTAGCTAAAAAAGAAAAGATTATGGGATTTGGACATAGGGTGTATAAGAAATTTGATCCTCGATCAGAAATCGCAAAAAAGCTTTTCAAAAAATTCGTAGAAAGATATTCGAAATTTAGCGATATGCTTAGCGTTATGGAAAAAATTGAAGAAGTCATGAAAAGGGAAAAAGATATTCCTTCAAATGTTGATTTCTGGATAGGACCTTTATACTACGCTATGGGTATTGATATCCCACTTTACACCCCAATTTTTGCCTTATCGAGAGTTGTTGGATGGTCGGCACACTACATTGAACAAATCACAAATAATAAATTAATAAGACCGAAGGCTGAGTATGTGGGTCCTTTAGAACTTAAATTCCCCTATAAAAGGGATTTTATAAATAAACTCTAAATTTTTAACCTTTCTTTTACTACCCTGTTAATTATATGCTCAATTATTACGGCTAAAGATGTACCAGGCCCAAAGTTTCCTGTTACACCTATTGCTTCTAATTTATGTTTGTCTTCTTCAGGGATTATTCCTCCTCCAACTACTATTATATCTCCTGCCCCCTTTTCTTTCAATTTATTAACAATAGCTGGAAAATGAACCATATGTGCACCGTTCATTGAACTTAAAGCTATGACATCAACATCTTCGTCTATAGCTGTTTGAACTATTTCATCGACTGTTGCTAAAATTCCTGAATAAACAACTTCCATTCCCACATCTCTAAAAGTTCTAATTAGAACATGAACCCCTCTATCATGTGCGTCCAATCCTGGTTTTGCAACAAGTATCTTTATTTTCCTTGGCAGCTTGCTTATTATTTCTCTATAATAATTCAGGTTCCTTCCAACCTCCATAGATTTCTCTTCCAATATCCATTATCTCTTGAAGAGTAGCATAAGCTTTTACAGCTTTTAAAATTGGATAAACAATGTTTATTGAAGGATCTTCAAATGCCTTTCTAACCTCTTCCAATGCTTGCTTTACTTTTTCATTATTCCTTTCTCTTTTAAGTTGAGCTAATCTTTCTCTTTGTATCTTTTCTACTTCAGGATAGGTTTTAAAAATATCATGAATTCTTTCGCTCTTATCAATGAATTCATTTACCCCCACTATTATATTCTCTTTATTCTCAACTTTAAGAGCTTGTTTATAAGCATTTTCAATTATCTCCTTTTGAGGAAATCCTTTCTTTATTGCTTCAACCATTCCTCCCAGTTCTTCAATTTTATCAAAATATTTATATGCTTCTTCTTCAAGTTTATCAGTTAACCATTCAATATAATATGAACCTGCAAGAGGATCTATTGTTGAAGCAACGTTTGTTTCATAGGCTATTATTTGCTGAGTCCTTACAGCTAGAAGAGCAGCGTCTTCTTTAGGAAGACTTAAAGCTTCATCATAAGCGTTTGTATGCAAGCTTTGTGTTCCTCCAAGAACAGCAGCTAGTGCTTCAATTGCAGTTCTAATTAAATTGTTTAGTGGTTGTTGCCAGGTCAAAGAAGCTCCTGAGGTCTGAGTATGGAAACGAAGCCATAAAGCCCTTGGATTTTTTACCTTATATTTATCCCTTAACACTTCACTCCATATCCTCCTTGCAGCTCTAAATTTTGCAATTTCTTCAAAAAAGTCCATTGTCGAATTAAAGAAGAAAGATATTCTAGTAGCAAACACGTTTGGATCCAACCCTGCGGATATCCCTAAATCCATATAAGTAAATCCGTCCATTAGAGTAAAGGCTAACTCTTGAATTGCGTTTGAGCCTGCTTCCCTTATGTGATAACCACTAACACTTATATAATTCCATTTTGGCATATGCTTGGTACAGAATTCCATTATGTCTTTTATTATTCTCAGATGAACTTCAGGCGGATATGCCCATTCTTTTTGTGCTATATATTCCTTCAGAATATCGTTTTGTATTGTTCCGCTTAGTTTTTCCATCGGTACACCTTGTTTTTCAGCAGCTGCAATATACATTGCAAAGATTACAACTGCTGGAGCGTTGATCGTCATGGAAGTTGTTATTTGATCCATTGGAATATCTTTGAAAAGGATTTCCATATCTTTCAATGAGCTAACAGATACCCCCATTTTACCTACTTCTCCTAATGCCCTTGGAGAATCTGCATCGTAGCCGTATAAAGTAGGCATGTCAAAGGCTATACTAAGACCTGTTTCCCCATGTTCAAGCAAAAATTTAAGCCTTTTGTTAGTATCTTCAGGTGTTCCAAAACCGCTAAACTCCCTTATTGTCCAAAGTTTTCCTCTATACATTGAAGGATATATTCCTCTTGTAAAAGGATAAACGCCTGGGAAACCAATATCTTCTAAGTAGTCTATGTGTTTAACATCCCAAGGAGTATAAATAGGCTTAATCTCTATACCTGAAGCCGTTTCAAACTTATTTTTTCTTTCAGGAGAGCTTTTAATCCAAGGTAAATATACATTCTCATACCATTCAGTTTCTTGTTTATGCAACCTTTCAATTTCTTCCCTATTATATAATTTAGATATTATATTTCTCTTCTCTATCTTTTCTTTAATTTTTTGTTTCCAGTAACCTTCTGAACTTAACTTTTTCTCTTCTTTTGTTTGCATACAATATATAATAATTTGATAATAAATTAAAGATATATTGCTATAAATTAAATGGACTTGGAAGAAATTAAAGCAGGGATATTGAGAGGAAATAGGAGAGCTGTTGCAAAGGCTATAAGCATGATAGAAGAGGGTAACAAGGAAATTTATGAAGTAATCAAAGATTTAAAGGAATATTCAGGTAGGGCTATAGTGGTAGGAATAACTGGTCCGCCTGGTGTAGGGAAAAGTAGTTTGATATCGAAGCTCATTAAAGAAGCTTTAGGAAAGGGAATGAAAGTCGGTGTTCTGCTTGTTGACCCTTCAAGTCCAATTTCGGGTGGAGCTTTATTAGGAAATAGATTAAGAATGATGGAAACAGTTACGAATGAAAATGTTTATATAAGAAGTCTTGCAACAAGAGGATGGAAAGGAGGACTTTCAAAGGCGGTTGATGATTCTATAACAATTTTGGAAGCGAGTGGAAAAGATATAATATTCATTGAAACAGTTGGTGCAGGACAAATCGAAACTGACATAGCAAAGAAAGCAGATATTGTAGTTGTCGTATTGATGCCATATTCTGGAGATGAGATACAAGCATTAAAAGCAGGTTTAATGGAAATTGGCGATATATTTGTTATAAACAAAGAAGATTTGGACAAAGCCAGATCTACTGAGCTCGTTTTAAGAATGATATTGGAAAAAGATAAAGGAAGTAGAATAATTTATACGTCAGCTCTTTACAATAGAGGTATAAAAGAGCTGTTTGAGCTGATTATTAATGTATGGAATGATTTTAATAAGAACGGAGAAATTGATAAAAGAAGAATAGAAAGAATAAGAAGTAAACTTTTAAACTATTTGACATTCCAATTGGATTCAGCTATGAATAAATTTTTAACGGAAGAAGCTAATACTATTGACAATATAACAAGCAAAGTTATTAATAAGGAAATAAGTGAAATCGATGCTGCAGAAATCTTGCTTAAAAAATTATATGAAAAAATATTAACCAATCAATTTAAAGAATGAATATTTATTAAATTATATGAGTTATCAGTATCAAAACATAATTTTGGAAATCAAAGAAAGCATAGGCATAATTTATTTAAACAGGCCAAAAGTTTTGAATGCTCTGAATAAGCAAACTGTTGATGAAATAATTGATGCTATGAAAAAATTGAACGAGGATGATAAAATAAAAGCCATAATACTTACTGGCAACGGAGATAATTTTTCTGCAGGAGCAGATATTAAAGAAATGATTCAGCTTTCACCTTTAGAAGCTGAAACAAGAAGTCCTTTAGCTAATTGGGATATAGCAATATCATCGGTAAAAAAGCCTGTTATAGCTGCAATAAAGGGATATACCTTAGGAGGTGGGCTTGAGCTAGCCTTGAGCTGTGATTTGATAATAGCAAGTGAGGAAACCAAAATAGGTCAGCCTGAAATAAACATTGGATTGATGCCAGGAGGCGGTGGAACTCAAAGATTAGCAAGGCTCATAGGTAAACACAAAGCAATGGAACTTATTTTAACGGGGAAAATGATCGACGCTAAAGAAGCAGAGAGAATTGGAATAATAAACAAAGTCGTGCCAAAAGAAAAGTTGATTGAAGAAGCGATGAATATTGCGAAGGAAATTTCAGCAAAAGCTCCCCTAGCAGTAAAGTATGCAAAGGAGTCAATATTATATGCGTTTGAAAGCAATCTAAACGAAGGATTAAAATACGAAAGGAAACTATTTTATTTACTTCTTGGATCGGAGGATGGAAAGGAGGGAATGAAAGCATTCATTGAAAAAAGAGCACCACAATATAAGGGAAGATGACTGAAAAAGTTCTTTATAACGTTGAAGAGAGTATAGCAACAATAACCATTAACAGAGAAGAAGTATTAAACGCTTTAGATGAAGAAACATTAGATCTTCTTAATAAATATCTTGATGAAGCTATAAACAATGAAGAAATAAGGTGCGTAGTTATAACAGGGAAAGGAAGAGCTTTTTGCGTTGGAGCTGATCTGAAGTATATAAGAAGTTTCACAGATAAAGGCTTAAAGTTTCCTTATGGAGGATTTCTAACAAAATATCTGAATAAAGTTGTAGTAAAAATAACAAGTTGTAATAAGCCTGTGGTGGCTGGAATAAACGGTGTTGTTGCCGGGGCTGGGATAGGATTAGCTTTATGTTGTGATTACAAATTAGCAGTGGAAAATGCAAGTTTTGTTGAAGCATTTTTAAATGTGGCTTTAATTCCTGATACAGCCTCTTGTTTCTTTTTAATAAAAAACATGCCTCTTAATAAGGTTCTTGAATTTATTACAACGGGGGGAACTTTAAGTGCAGAAGAAGCTCTTAAATTTAATTTGGTCAATAAAATTGTGAAAAAAGAAGAATTTGATTCTGAGCTTAAAAAGATCGCAAAGCAATACTCTGAGCTACCTACTTTAGCTATAGGATTAGCTAAAAGGTTAGCATATTACTCATTGAATGAAAATTTAGAAAGAGTTCTGGAATTCGAGAGCTATTTACAAGAAATAGCTGGAAATTCTTTAGACCATAAAGAAGGTTTAGAAGCTTTTATTATGAAAAGAAAACCTGTATTCAGAGGAAAGTAGAACTTAATATTTTTATAGATCAATATATGGAAGTGGAAGAGAGAGAACCAGTTATTATAGATGCAATAAGAACGCCCATTGGGAAATGTCATCCACTTGGATGCTATGGAGCAAGAATAACGACTACGCTATTTCATGAATTCAAAAGAAGAAATACAGAATTTGCATTAGCTACTATGTGTATCGGCGTAGGTCAAGGTATAGCTACGCTGTTTCAGAAAGCTTAGGAATAATTTCCTCTAAATTTATCTTCTTAAAATCTTTCTGAAACTCTATTGAAAATCCGCCTAAGATATGCTTCTTGACTTCTTCTAAATTTACTTTTTTATTTAGCTCTCTTTCCATAGAAGTCATAACGCTTGCGTCAAGACCACAGGGCATTATTTTAGCAAAGTAACTCAAATCTGTATTAACATTCAATGCAAACCCATGGAAGGTTATAAAATTTTTTAATGCTATACCTATAGAAGCAATTTTTCTCTTTTTTGTCCAAACTCCAGGAAAAATATGTTGTGCATCACATTCTATTCCAAATTTCCTTATAGCATGACAAATTGAAAGTTCAATCTTCTTAACAAACTCCTTTACGTCAAGCTTTAATCTATTCAAATCAAAGATTAAATATCCTACTAACTGACCTGGACCATGATATGTTACATCCCCTCCTCTCTCCACAAAGTAGTAAGGTATTGATTTATCGTAAATATGATCCAAAGATCCCCTTCTTCCTATAGTAAAAACGTGCGGATGTTGTAAGAGCATCAATGTATCAGGAATATTACCAGAAATTCTCAACTCAACCAGCTTATGCTGGATATCCAATGCTTGTAAATAATCAATTATATCAAAATCCAAAAAGAAAGCTTTTTCCATCTTAAGATATTTACTTATTTACAATATGTATAGCTTTTTTCAATGCGCTCTCTGCAGATTCCATGATAGCCTCGGTTAATGTTGGGTGCGGATGCATTACAAAACCTACATCTTCAAGGGTAGCTGCCATTTCTATAGCTAAAGCTGCTTCACCTGATAAATCAGAAACACCTTCCCCTACCATCTGAAAACCTAATATTACTTTTGTATCTTTATCAGCTACAACTTTCACAAATCCTTCTGAGAAACCATACGATAATGCTCTTCCCAATGCAATGAAAGGAAACTTACCCGTAATTACATTTCTATTCTTCGATGCTTCTTCATAACTTAATCCAACTGAAACTACTTCAGGATCTGTAAAAAACGCTGAAGGAATAGCTCTGTAATCATAAGCACTTTTCATTCCAGAAATCACCTCAGCGGCTACAATTCCTTGCTTAGAAGCTCTATGTGCTAAATAAGGAGGGCCAGTAATGTCTCCTATTGCATAAATGTTTGAAATATTTGTTCTTTGAAATTCATCCACCTTAATAAAGCCTTTTTTGTCAGTTTCAACACCTGACTTAATAGCATCTTCCTTAATATCATTAGGGATACGGCCTACACTTAGAAGTATCTTATCTACTTCAATTTCTTCAATTCCTTCTTTTTTATTTACCGTTACTTTAGCTTTGTTATTTTTTATTTCAATATTTACAACAGAGGAATTTAAGAAAACTTTTCCTCCTCTCTTTTCTATTGTCCTTTTTAAAACATCTGAAATTTCTTTATCAAAGCCTGGCAAAAGTTGATCCATTATTTCAACTACGTATAAATTGCTACCAAAGTTTTGATAAGCAAATCCTAATTCAAGACCAATTGCTCCTCCACCTATTACAAGGAATTCTTTAGGAATTTCCGTTAATTCTAAAGCGGTTGTTGAATCTATTACAATGTTTCCATCAAACTTAATATTTGGAAGTTCTGCAGGCTTTGATCCCTGTGCAAAAATTATATTTTCAGCATAGATTTCATCTTCCATATCCTTAGATACGATTCTAATGTTGTGATTGTCTTCCACTTTGGCTTCAGCGTTGATATATTCAACACCGTAATTTTGAAAAAGATAATTAATTCCTTTTATCAGCCTTGAAATTACGTTTCTTTTCCATTCTTGAACTTTTTTAAAATCTATTGATTTTATTTCAATTCCAAAACCTAATTCTTCTAACCACTTTATTTTCCTATACATATGAGCTAAGTGAATTATTGCTTTGCTAGGAATACAACCATAATTTAAGCAAACACCTCCAAGTTTATCCTTATCTATAACAACTGTTTTCTTACCCAATTGCCCTGCTCTTATTCCCGCAACATATCCTCCAGGACCTGCTCCTATAATAGCTACATCAAATTTCTTTACCATTAAATTAATCATATATAATGACGTTATAAAATATTGACAATGATAGAAAGTATTTCCGAACTTAAGTATATACAAAAGATAAAAGAAAACGCTAATGATATAAATGCTAAAGAACTTGAATCCCTTTACTACGATATAGTAACCTCTAGGGTAATTGTTCCAACAGGAGAAGGAAGATCTAAAGGGGCATTAAGCATTGCTTGTAGTGAAATAGCAAAAATGGATAGAGGGAAAATAATTTTGGATAGAAGTGATATTGGATTTCCAGGTAGGGATCTTTATGAAGCAGCGCCAATTATAAGGGAAAAATATGGTCCTCTGACATTACTTGTTAATTCAGGAAGCGGAAAGGCCCTAATTCCTTTAATTGATGCACAAAAACTCGGGCAATATATTGCTGAAACAGAAAATAAAAAAGAATTTAAAATAGATGTTGTAACATCCGACCCTGAATCTCCTTTAGGCAGACTTGGATCCAAATTTGGAACAACAATGATTGTTAAAGGAAAAAGGGAAGAAGAAAGGCCTGAAAATACCACTGAATTTAGGGAATATGGAATTTTGGGAGATATTTATGAATTATCTACAGCAGCAATATTTCAAGCAATAGCGGAAGCTTTAAATAAAGATAGCCCCTTTGATAGAGTATTTATTAATCTTGAACAAATATTCGATGAAATTTTTTACATGTTTAAGGATAAAAATGTTGTCAGTTTTTTAAACAAAGTTTCAGATGAATTGGAGAGGCGTTCTATTTGTGTATTTGGAGGATTGGGCAGTGGACTTGAAGTTGCTAGAATGACAGCTGTAAGACTTGGACATATAAAAAGGGCTATGGGAGATGTAGTATATGTAATTCGTGATACAAATTTGCCTGTGCCTAGGAAAGATGATGTTTTCATAGTAGTTTCATACAGTGGAGAAACGGAAGTTGTTGTAAGTTGGTGCAAAAATTTCAAAAAAATGGGCGGAAAAGTTATCTCAATAGTAGGAAATAAGAATTCAACGATCGCTTCAATATCCGATGAATTCTTTCATATTGAAAGCAACTATAAAAAAGGGGAACCAAACAGGTTCTATTTAAAAGCAGCTTTCCTCCTTAGTCCTCTTCCCATATTCTTAGCAGAAAGATTTGCACAAAGAGGTTTCAGGATGCCAGAATATGTTCTTAGATGGTACCAATCAGTAATATCTATAATTTAAATTTTAGTCATGCGCAACTCTTATAGGTTTTCTTAAAAGATCGTAAAATTCTCTCATCCATGGTAATATATCCCTTCCCAACATGTTTAAGAACTTTCTTTCATCAGGACTTGCTGAATGAATAAAAATTATATCCATCCTAAGCTTTAAGAAATCTTCTAAGCTCTTTATTATTTGTTCAGAATCTGTAGCTATTAACCATGTTTTCTTTATTTTTTCTATTTCTTTAGAAGATACCATATCTTCAAGTTCTCTTGGATCTGAAATCTTTTCCCTTAAGTTTCTTGGAATTGCTGATGAAGCCCAAAAGATTGTTGAATTTAATGCCCTATCGTAATCAACATCGTAAGATATTTTAAATTCCATCAGTTTCTTCAATTGATTAGGATCCCGTCCATTTTTTTTAGCTTCTCTTTCCATGCATGTAACTATTTCATCGTAGTTTTCCAATCCTCGGGGATTTACCAGAATCCCATCAGCATATTTTCCTGCTATTTTAGCAACAGTTTTATTTGCAGTAGCTATGTAAATGGGAATTTTTTGTCTAGGCTTTGTATATAGTTTAGCTTTGTAAAGTTTGTAATAATTACCACTGTAAGTAACAAATTCCTTTGTCCATAAAAGGTGAATTATTTCAACAGCTTCTTCTAATCTCTCAATCTTTTCTTGAGGAGTATCAGGCCATTTAAAACCTAAAGGTGTTTCGTTCATTGAGTGACCTGTTCCTAAAGTCAAAAATATTCTTCCTGGATAAAGGTACCCAAGAGTTGCAAAGGCTTGAGCAACAATTGCAGGATGATACCTAAATAATGGCGTGGTAACCGATGTTCCAACTTCAACTTTCTTTGTCCTCTCAGCTATTAAAGCTACCATCAGCCAAGGAAATGCTGATTGACCCCCTCTATCACTCCATGGATGAAAGTGATCACTTACTGAGATTATATCGAATCCAACTACTTCAGCCAAAGAAGAAAATTCAATTAATTTATCTGGTGTATGCTGTTCTTGAGCACACCAATATCCTAATCTTAACATTAAATCTAAACTAAACCGTATTCCTTGTATAGTTCAGCTACTTTTTTTGCAAACTGATATCTTTTTTCAACTGCGTCCCAGTTTATTATTTTAAAGAAAGCTTCTATGTAGGCTTTCCTATTTGTTCCGTAATCAATGAAATAAGCATGCTCAAATACATCTAAAGCTAAAATTGGGATTGTATTTGCAACATGGCCTACATTTTGAAGATCAATGAGAAAATTGAAGAGTTTTCCTGAGGATAAATCCATGGCTAATATAGCCCATCCTCTTGCAGCCATAGCTGTAGCAATAAAATCTTCCTTCCATTCATTGAATGAACCAAAATCTTCCTCTATTTTCTTAACAACTTCTCCTTTTGGAATACCGTCACCACCAAATATTGTTGGGAACCACATTTCATGAAGATTCTTTCCATTTGCATTGAAAGTTTCTTGTCTTTTAAGCTCACCATACTCAGAATATGTTGAAGCTGATTTGCTTCTATCAGCTGTTTTTAATTTCTCGATTATCTCATTCCATTTATTCACGTAGCCTTGATAAAGTTTGTAATGTTCTTGATTTGTTCTAACAGATATTCCTTGAAGCTGTGTTTCTAAAGGGAAAGTCTTCGCAGGAAATTTATGCTCCTTTGGCATAATAAAAAATACTATTTTAAAGAATATAAATTATCGTTATTATACTTCTAGCAACTTTCTAGCATAGATTATTAAACTTTGACGCAGATTTCAAAACTATGTTTGTTCAGCTCTCGCATATTATTGAAGAAGGAATACCAAGCTACAGAGGAATTGCGTATATAAAGATAAAACCGATAAATCAAATTAAAAAAGGAGATTCGAGTAATTCATATGAAGTAACTTTTTACAATCATATTGGTACCCATGTTGATTGCCAAAGACATTTTATCGAAGAAGGAAAAGAAATAAGCCAATACGAGATAAACGACTTTATTTTTGAAAGAATTGCCTTAATAATAATTAAAAAGGAAAAAGGTGAACTGTTTAAGCCTATGGACTTTTATGTTTATGAAAACGAAATTAGACAATCTGATTTTTTATTAATAAAAACGGGTTTTCAAAAATACAGGAAGATGAATAAAGATGTTTATCAATTTGAAGGACCAGGATTCAGCAGAGAATCTGCATCTTACATTGCAAGCTTTAAAAATCTTAAAGGTATAGGTTTTGATTTTGCCTCTCTATCTTCACCTTTACATAGAGAAGAAGGTAGAGAAGCACATAGAATACTTCTAAAGAATGAAAAATTTATTATCGTTGAGGATATGAACTTAGAAATTTTAGGAAATGATGTAAAGATAAAAAGACTATTTGTTATACCAATATTTATTAAGGGGATCGATAGCTCTACGGTTACAGTTTTTGCAGAAATATAGTTACGCTTGGATAATTTGGACTTTTTGCTTCAAAAGCGAAATTATTTTAGATGCAAAATTAGGAAGATCAGAGGGCATTCTTGAAGTTACTAAGTTTCCATCAACAACTACAGTCATATCATGCCATTCTCCGCCAGCTTCCTTTACCTCGTTTGAAACAGCTGGCCAAGAAGTTAATTTCCTTCCCTTAACTACATTTGCTGAGACCAAAACTTGTGGTCCGTGACAAATTGCAGCTACTGGCTTGCTTTTACTCATAAAATAATTTACAATCCTTTTTACATCTTCATCGTTTCTTATATCTGCCGGCCCTTTTCCTCCCGGTATTACTAGAGCAATATATTCTTCTGGATTGACTTCTTTGAAAGTTATGTTTGGCTCTATTGCATAACCGTGCTTACCTGTTACCTTTCTTCTCTCTCTATAAGCTACTATAGGTTGATAACCTTCTTCAATTAATCTATAGTAAGGATAAAAGAATTCAAGATCTTCGAAATTCTCGCCTATCAAAAACAATATTTTATTTGTCATATATTAGAATAAATTAAACATCCTTATTTATTTTATTAAGTAGCTAGTAGCCTGTAAGGATTCTCTAATATAGATATTATTTCATTTGTAAATAATGCTGCCTCTGCGCCATCAATCACCCTATGATCAAAGGTCAAAACTAAAGTCATTATATCCCTTATCTCTATTTTATCTTTAACAATCCAAGGTTTCTTCTTTATCTTCATTACCCCCAATATAGCAACATCTGGATAGTTTAGTATCGGAGTAGCAAATGTTCCACCTATAGGTCCAATGTTGGTTATTGAAAAGCTACTTCCTGTTACTTCATCTATGGAAAGCTTACCTTGTCTAGCTTTCTCTGAAAGTACTTCAATTTCTTTTGCCAGTTCAAATAAACTTTTAGAATCGGCATCCTTTATTACTGGTACTATTAATCCTTGATCTGTTGCAACTGCAATTCCTATATTATAATATTTCTTAATAACAAGCTCTTTCTTTTCATCATCTATAGCAGCATTAAACTTAGGATACTTTTTCAAAGCAAGTATTGCTGCTTTTATAATAAACGGCAGGTAAGTAAGTTTTATTCCAAGTTTTTCAGCTTCTTCCTTTAAATATTCTCTTATTCTTACAAGCTCGGTTACATCAGCTTCATCCATATGCGTAACCATAGCTGCTTTGTTATGTGCTAAGGACATCTTTTCAGCAATCATTCTTCTTATTCCTGTGACAGGAATTCTTTCTTCTTTCTCCTTTGGAATTGCAACTTTTACAACTTCTAGCTTTTTCTTTTCTTCAGCGAACCTTTTCACATCCTCTTCAGTTATTCTGCCACCAGGTCCTGTTCCTTTAACTAAAGATAAATCTACTCCTAATTCCCTTGCAAGTCTCCTAACAGCAGGTGTTGCAAGTATTTCAGCTGAAGGTTTAGCAGGAACCTGCTCTGTTACCTTCTGTGAAGCAGATACTAATGTTTCAGGTTTCTTTTCCTCTACCTTTGGCTTCTCTTCAGCGACTCCTTCAACTTCAACTATTGCTATCGGAGAACCAACCTTAACAACTTCCTTTTCCTTTGCTAATATCTTCTTTATTTTCCCCGTGAAAGGAGAAGGGATTTCTACATTTACTTTAACAGTCAAAACTTCCACGATTGGCTGGAATTGCTTTATTTGATCTCCTTCTTTAACTAACCAGCGAATTATTTCCCCTTCGCTTATTCCTTCACCAATATCTGGTAGAATTATTTGTTTTTCGACCATAATTTAGTAGTTTATTAGATACTTAGCTGCATTAATTATTCTCTTTAATGTAGGTAAGTAATACTGGTCATGAACAAGTGGAAATGGAGTGTCTTGACCTGTAACTCTTAATATTGGACCTTTTAAATAATCAATCGCTTTCTCAGCAATCAAAGCAGCAATCTCAGCTCCGAAGCCCAATGTTTTTGGCGCTTCATGAATAATAATAACTCTTCCTATTTTTCTTACTGATTTCAAAATAGTTTGAATGTCCAACGGTAATAAAGTTCTTAAATCAATTACCTCAGCACTGATGTTTTCTTTATAAAGTTGTTCTGCAGCCTGCAAAGCTCTATGAACCATAGCTCCATAGCTTATGAATAAGACATCATCTCCTTCCCTTAAAACTTTTGCTTCACCAATTGGAACTGTATATTCACCTTCAGGCACTTCTTGTTTAATGGTTCTGTAAAGGGTTTTTGGTTCCATGAATATTATAGGATCATCAGCTTTAATTGCTGAAATTAAAAGACCCTTTGCATCATAGGGAAATGCGGGAACTATTACTTTCAATCCTGCAGTATGAATGTAATAGCTTTCAGGACTTTGTGAATGATACATTCCTCCCCTTATTCCACCTGCTACAGGCCCTCTAATTATTAAAGGCGCCTTAAATTGACCTCCTGATCTGTACCTTATTTTGGCTATCTGAGAAACTATTTGATCAAAGCCTCCAAATGCAAAGTCAAAGAACTGAACTTCAGCTATTGGCTTAAGTCCATATATTGCCATTCCACATGCAACCCCAAATATTGCAGCCTCAGATAGAGGAGTGTTAATAACCCGTTCAGGTCCAAACTCATCTATTAAGCCCTCAGTTATAAGGAAAACGCCTCCTCTCTTTCCTATATCCTCACCTAATACCACTATTCTGTCATCTTTTCTCATCTGTTCCTTCAAAGTTTGATTCAAAGCTTCAGCTAAAGTTATCTCTGGCATTTTACTCACCTTGTTCCTCTTTATATTCTTTAACAACAGTTTCCATCTGTTCTTTAAGATGCCAAGGCATATCAGAATATACATCCTCAAATATGACTTCAATAGGAGGCGGTGGAATTTCTACGGCCTTTTTAACCTCTTCCTCAATTGTTGCTTCAAGCTCCTGTCTTAAACTTTTTTCTTCACTTTCTGTCATGATTCCTTGAGAGATTAAGAAATTCTTCAGCCTAATTAAAGGCTCCTTTGTTCTCCAATAATTTACTTCTTCATCGCTCCTATATCTTCTTGGATCGTCAGCAGTCGTATGAGCCCCTAATCTGTAGGTTAGATATTCGACGAAAACTGGTTCATAATTTCTTGCACTCTCTATAGCTTCCTTGGCTGATTTGTATACAGCTAGAACGTCGTTTCCATCAACCCTCATGCTTTTTACTCCATATGCAACTCCCTTTATAGCGAGTGTTTCTGAAGCTGTTTGCCTGCTAACATGTTGGGAGATTGCATATTGATTGTTTTCACAAACAAAGAAAACTGGCAGTTTAAAAACTCCAGCCCAATTAATAGCTTCATGGAAATCGCCCTTTGATGTTGCTCCGTCTCCAAAATAAACCAACACTACAATTTTTTCTTTCCTTATCTTTGCTGCATGAGCAAAGCCTACAGCTGAAGGAATATGAACCGCGATAGGCGTTGTACCTGTAACAATATGAAAATCCTTGAAGCCATAAAGATTAAATTCATGACCTTTCATGACATCGTACTTGTTAGCCATCCAGCGATTGAGAATATCGCTTATCTTTACACCACGCGTGATTAAAAGGCTTATCTGTCTATAAGAAGGAAAAAACCAATCTTCAGGTCTTGCTGCATATCCTGTACCTGCACCAATTGCTTCTTGACCTTCATTCGGTCCATGTAATGCTACTTTGCCCATCCTTTGTAACCTTAACATCCAGCTGTCTAAGATACGCGCTGTTAACATATATTTGTAAAGTTTGTATAGGTCTTCATTTCTCAAATCTACAGTTTTTAGCAAGACCTCGTTTGGTTCTCCTCTTTCATTCAATATCTGAAAATAGCTCATACAATTTCATATATAATCGTAACATTAAATAAATTTGATTATTATGAGCTTTTTACCAAGGATCTAATAAAAAATTCGCCAGCTTTATAGGAACTACGCACTTTAGGACCTGCTGCAACGTATTTAAAACCCAGTTCCTTGCCCATTTCTTCATACCTCTTAAATTTATCAGGATGAACATATTCAACAACTGGAAGATGGCGCATAGAAGGTCTCAAGTATTGCCCTATAGTAAGAAAGTCCACATTAACATTTCTAAGATCTCGCATTGTTTCATAAATTTCATCTTCAGTTTCACCAAATCCAACAATTATTGCTGATTTTGTATATACCTTTGGATTTATTTCCTTTAAAGTCTTCAAAACAAACAAAGATTGCTCATAGTTTGCCCTTGGATCCCTTACATAGGGGGTTAATCTTCTTACAGTTTCAATGTTGTGACCTATTACTTCAGCACCTGATAGAGCAACTGTTCTTAAAGAATCAACATTTCCTTGAAAGTCAGGTATTAAAAGTTCAACTACTATGTTATCATTCATTTTCTTTATCTCTTTAACAGTATTAGCAAATATCTTCGCTCCTCCATCTGGCAAATCATCTCTATCAACCGAGGTTATTACAACATAGTTTAAATTCATCTTAGAAATTGCAAGAGCAACTCTCCTAGGTTCATCCAAATCTAAGAAACCATTAGGCTTTCCAGGAGTTACATTGCAAAATCTGCAACCTCTTGTACATATGCTTCCTAAAATCATAAAAGTTGCTGTTCCTGATCCCCAACATTCGCCTATATTAGGGCAGGATGCCTCAACACAAACAGTATGCAAATTTAATTCCTGACAAAGCTTTTGAATGAATACATACTTCTCTCCTGAAGGAATTTTTGACCTAATCCATTCAGGTTTTCTTTGAACATTGTTTCTTGATCGAAAGAAAACGTTAATTGACATCGCTTAAATAATTATTCTTAAGAAAAATATATAAGAGAATTTAAAAATTATCTTGAATTCAAAAGTTGTTTAGCAGCTTTATAAATCGAATCTACGAAAGGTATAACTGCGCTTTCTAAAGGTTCAGAAAATGGAATAGGAATATCAGGAGCCGCTATTCTTCTTATAGGTACCTTAAGCTCTTTCAATGCTTTTTACTAAAGTTATAAGTCTTCTCTCCATAACCTTTGTTGAATCGACTTGAAACCATAGATCAATTTTTTCTTTATTACTATATTTGCGATTTCCTCTTCGAAATGTATTTTATACCTATTTTTCTGCACATGATAAGAAGAGAATCCTTGTTTAAACCTGCTCTACTTATTAAGTATTCCAAATCTTTTGGAAAATGAATAGGCAGTAAATGTATGAATAATAATTTTTTCCTATAAAATTGTTAATAAGCATACAAATATATTAAAGGGTATCTCAATCTAGAAGATTAAAGTTGATAGAAAAATGCTGAATTCATGCTCGTCATAATTTTCAAGAATTTCAAACTATTGGAATTTATATGATAGCATACATATAAAATTAGTGTAAGTGGATTCAATACTAAAGAAACTTTTGGAGGAATTGGAGAAAAATCCAGATGAAGCTAGGAAATTAGCTGAAAAACTCATATCGTTATTTTTAGTGCATGAAATTAACCAGATGAGAGAAGAACTAACAAAAGCTGTTACATCATTAAATGAAGCAACACGAAACACTCAAGCAGAACTAGTGAAGCTAAGAGAAGATTTCAATAAAGCGTTAATAGAGGTAGGCAGAAGGTTTGAAATGCATGATAGGAAATTTGACGAGATTGTCAAGCGGCTCGAAGAGCATGATAGGAAATTTGACGAGATTGTCAAGCGGCTCGAAGAGCATGATAGGAAATTTGACGAGATTGTCAAGCGGCTCGAAGAGCATGATAGGAAATTTGACGAGATTGTCAAGCGGCTCGAAGAGCATGATAGGAAATTTATAACCCTAGAAGAGCAGATGAGGAAGGGATTTGAAGAAACCGAAAGATATCTTAAATATTTAACAGCTACCTTGGAGGACATAAAAAGATCAATAGGTATTTCCCTTGAATACTACACTTCAAATTTTGTCGAAATGATCTTAAAAGAAAAGGGGTTTAAAGATTTTGTAGTAGGCGCGCATGTTAGTTTATTCAATCCCAATAACAAAACTTTTAGAGAAATAGATATTCTGTGCGTAGAGCCGCTTGTAGTTGGTGAAGTAACAACGGTTTTAACAAGCATAGAGAACGCTGAGAGAGAATTGAATAAATTACTGGATAACACAAGATTCGTAGAGGAATTCTTCGGAAAAAAGCATTTCATGAAGTTGTTAGCTGTTGAGAACACCACTGAAGAAGTATTAAAATATTTAAAATCAAAGGCTAAGGAGCTAAATATTACCTTAATTACTGGCAGAGAAGTTAGTTGATTATTCCAATTAATCGAAAGTATTAAGATTCTTTTAACACTTCCAAGCAGAAAGATATTTTGGTTATTAAAGTTCATCAATGTTAAAATTCAGAAATTTTTCTCGTTATAATATTAATTAGCTTAAACCTCTCTTTTGACTTATAGTTCAAATAACCTTGTTCTTTAAAAAAGAAATATAAGAAAAGCGGATAAAATTGAGCTAAATATTAAATATATAATCAAAAATGGGTCCAGAAGATGCATATAATTTGAATTTGGTAACCGACGTAAGAATTTCCAATGTAGGACTATTACATGTTGAAACATGGATAAAGAATGATGAATATCAAAGCGCTATATTTTTGAATAAGAAAAGAATAACTTTTGGAGGAAATGAAATTTCGCCTTTTCTTAAGGATGAAACAATGTACTATATCAAGGTAGAGAAGGAAAAAGCTAAGCTAGTAAAACAGGACAAATTCTCAGAACCTACAGTTTTGGCTGAACTTGCCAAGATTAAAAAATTTACTTTCCATAAGAAAGGAATTCTGATATTAGGAGAAGAAGTAGTAGATAAGAATTCGCCTTTCGTCGCAGATAAGTTGAAATATAGATTTGATGGAAGAGGGTTATTAAGATCTAGGCAAGCTTTGTTTATACTAAACAGTAAACTCGAAAAACTAGTTTATGGAAACTTTGATGTTATAGATGTTGCAACAAACGGAGAAAGAGTAGCAATAGCTGCAACCAAAGAAAATGATGATGTTGGCTTAGCTGATATATACGAAGTAAGCGTAGACAATGGAGAATTGAGAAGGATAACTAAAGGCGAAAACACGATTGTCACTGTAGATATGAATGAAGAAGGAAAAATAGCATTTTTAGGACATGATAAAGGCAAAACGCCTTGGGCAGTTAAAAAGATAATTTTGCCTGAAGAAGGCAAAGAATATCTATGCGGAAGAAACACTGGAAGCACAGTACTAACCGATCTTTTTGACGCTTATCAGGATAAAATAATTTTCAAGAAAGATGAAATAATAACGGTAGGACAAGATACTGGTAGTGCAAACATTTTTAGAATTGCTGATGGGAAGGTTGAAAAACTTACCGATGGAAAAATCGTAGTAAGAGGGTTTGATTATGATGGGCAAGAGCTAGCCTATTATTATACTACCCCTACTAAGCCCTGCTTACTATATTATAAAGGAGAAATTTACGATCCTAATCCTAACATAAATGGCATTGAACCTATTGAAGTAAATGGAAATATCCAAGGATGGATTTTATTTACAGGTGAGAATAATCCTAACATTCTTGCAATCCATGGAGGCCCTCATACTGCCTATGGTTACGGTTACTTCATAGAATTTCAATATTATGCTAGAAACGGTTTCAATGTTATATATTCAAATCCTTCAGGAAGTCAAGGATATGGTGAAGAATTCGCTAAAGCATGCGTAGGAGATTGGGGAGGCAAAGACATGAAGGAAATTATGGAATTTATAAAGTTAGTGAAGGAAAAATTCAAACTTAAAGGAAAATTTGGCGTTACTGGAGGTTCATATGGCGGTTTCATGACAAATTGGATTGTAACACAAACAGATATTTTCAGCGCCGCTATAAGTGAGAGAAGCATATCAAACCTTGTAAGTATGTGTGGAACTAGCGATATAGGATTTTGGTTTAATGCAATCGAAGCAGGGATTGAAGATCCTTGGAAACAGGAATCTATAGAGAAGCTAATGAAAATTTCTCCTATTTATTACGTTAAAAATGTTAAAACTCCTACAATGCTTATACACGGTGAGGAAGATTACAGATGCCCTATTGAACAAGCAGAACAGTTTTTCAATGCCTTAAAAATGAATGGAGTGCCAACAGTATTGATAAGGTATCAAGGAGATGGTCATGAACATGCTAGAAAAGGTAAACCGTTGAATATGAAAGATAGACTTAAAAGAAAACTTGAGTGGTTCAATAATTATTTAAAATAGGTTATACTCCAATAAAAATATATATTTGTATTAGATTATTTTTTATGAATAAAAAAATTAATTATTATGGTGTTCAGTATTTTACTGATATATCTACCTACTTTGCCTGCATCTCATGCAAAAAGTAATTTTCATTTCACCTATGAAATGAAGGGAAAGAATTTTAATGAGCGTGTTATTTCTAATGTAACGATTGTCAACAATGTTTATGTTAATGTTGTTACAGTTTTTAACAATACAAATATAATAAATGTAACAGTGCCGCTAATAAGTCTATTACTGAGTTCAACAAGTGAGACAATAAATGACGGCAATATCAAAATTAAGCATGTAATCGATGTAAAGGATAGTCTTGTGACGAAGATTGAAGATATTTTTGGTAATAATAATAATACTTTCACTATTAAACTTATAAATAAAGATTCTGAAGCAAAATTCTCTTTACCAAATAATCAGGGTTATCTATTTATTCCTGAACTTTTATCAAAACTAGATATGATTGCACCTCCCCCAGGGGGTGCACCATATATCGTTGGAAACTTAACATTTACTTTACTAGATAATCCAGCTGCTAATTTGCATTTATTTTACGCGTATGTAGAAATAATTATTAGCTATAATGGAACTACATGGTTAATGGATTCTTACAGTGTAGGTGTAAAAGCAAATTCTCCATACAATAATTGGTGGGTCATATCTGATCCATCACCCATTGTTACTAGTAGTTCTGTAAAATTTTCACCTGCTTTAGAAGGTAATTTTTACTATCCAGATGTTTGTGGTAGTATGTGGTTTGCGTTTGTAAATATAACTGTTAGCTTTTTAAGCAATGGTAGTATCACAGGTAATATTTCCTATAAGGTTTATGATGACTCATGTCTAAAGAGCTATGGTTATATAAATCCAGGTTATTTTAGCGGCACGATAAATGAAACAGCATATGCACTTGTATAATCATAAAGCTTTAGTAAGAATACTGAGCATTCCTGCTTTACTAATCACCGTAATATATTACACCTTAATCTATGTTATACGTATCATCCCTATATTGTATTTTCCAACCATTATACATAATTTTTTTATTAATTCTATAATTTGGATTAATCTGATAACATTAGTTATACCTTGCTTATTACTAAGCTTGTATCCTGAAGAGATTCATTTTGTGTCATATGCCGCTATGCTTACCATTAGTTTATTACTTTCATTTATAATGTCTATTTATTTATACTATTTTTTAGGCGTAATTCCCTCATTATTAGGAATAGAGGCTTTAATAGTAAGTTACTTAATTAAAAACCACGAAAATTTACACTTTTCGTATAAAGATAAAAAACCTCGAATACCGTTTTATTTGACTTTATTAGGCGGAATAGCTTCATTATTGATTACAATATTCATGTATCTTACTACTAGAATATTTTCTGTTTCGCTCTTTATTCCTTTTTATCTCATAGCAGCTTTTGGAGCTATATCAACAGTAATTATTAGCGTGTATATGTATAAAAATGATGAGAAAAAAGTAAAATTAGGTGGTGTTCTTGTACTATTATTTTCCACACTTGCATCAATGTCTTTTATTAATGTATTTTCCGTCGTTGCCATAATAGGAGGAATATTAGCAATAGTATGGAAACCTGTCTGACTCCTCTACGCCTTGAAAAAGTTGAGGGCTCTCTTTTCCAAAGTGGTTCATCGTTCTCCTCAATTGTTCGTAGCTAAATATCTCATTTGCTTAAAATTAAGAAGCTAAGAGAACCAACCCATCTAATTTCTCAGAATCCCGAATAAAATTGGCATCCTCATTGAAAAACAAATAAAAGTTTGCTGATTGCTCCTCCTTAAGCCCCATTATGCCCTCATTCGAGCTCAGGAGAAGCGTTGCTGAATTTCCTTTTTAAAGTAAGGAAATTTACAAAATAATTATAAATTTAATCATCACTGCTCTTAAGAGAGAAGCTTTCATTTGTATAAATTAAAGAAGATTTACACGCATCCTTGAAATTCGCTATTAAAGCTTTATTCATTATATTGGGATAATCTGTAGATGTTCCCTCTCCATTTTATGTACTTCATTCTCTTTGCTTTAATTAGGTTATAAAAATATATAAAGTTAATAAATAATGAAATAAATATGATACTAAGATATTTTCCATTAATTTTTAAATAATTTTTTATCGAATTAAACAAAGTAGGAAGTAGAAAAACTAAATAAAAAATGTTAACTAAAATGGATAATACTATGGATGATAAAAAAAGAAGAATATTCATAAAGTAGTAGATGAAACCGTACACAAAGATTTTATGATAAGCCATAACAGTTAGCGCTGTTTGTCTGTTTGACCATTCAATAAATGATTTAAAATTTTCTTTTGAATAAACGATAGGCAATACTTTATCCACATAGTATATTTGCAATTTCAATTTTTTGCATCTCCTTGTTATTTCAATATCATCGGATAAACAATTTCGGAAATTTTCTATAAATTCATCGTCGATTAAATCTTTTCTGAAAGCTAAAGAACCTCCCCATCCAAATCTAGATATTCTTGATTCCATCAATCTTTGTCCTACGAGGCCCCATACTAGCTTTAATTTTGACCAAAAACCATCTATTGGTATGAAAAGGGGAAAAGTTGTTGAAATTCCTATCTTCCTTGAACTAAGTGGTTTAATAAGCTGCTTTAACCAATTCTCAGGAGCGTAAATATCAGAATCTGCCAAAACATAAACTTCATAATTCTTAAACTTTTCCAATGCAGTAGCTATAGCTTTTACTTTTCCGCTCCCCTTTCCTCTATTATCACTTATTATGTATTTAACTCCTAGCTCCTCCAAAATCTTTACAGCAGGATCCTCTTTTGAATCAACTACGGCTATTAAATCATAATTTGAATAATTTTGATTCTTTAGGGATAAAATATTTTCTTTCAATTTTAAATCCAAACCCTTTACTGGAACAATAATTAAAGTTTTTGGATTGTATGAACCATTCTCTTCAATTTCTTCATCCTTGTCTTTATAGAATGATATGAATATTATACCAATAAATATTAGAAAAAGAAAAGCTGTATAAACTAATAAAAATATGTTCATTTATGCGGTGCGTATTCCTTTCCAAACACCTCCCTTCCAACAACAATTTTTTGAATTTCTGCAGTACCATCCCCTATTTCTATTCCCATAACATTTCTCATTCTTCTTTCGAATGGTAAATCCTTAGCATAAGCTACGTTACCGTGCATTAAAAGGCAATCATGTATTGCTTCGAATGCGATTTTAGGCGCCCACCATTTGCACATTGCAGCATTCTTGGTTATGCTCAATCCTTTATCTTTCATCCACAAAGTTTGGTAACAAAGTAACCTGCATGCCTCAA
>Ga0208683_100017_pt1 | contig 100305 bp, 91 predicted proteins | sample BED_Mat_host_9_1_FD_187141 | JGI IMG/M metagenome (GOLD analysis project Ga0208683, IMG submission 187141) | Extremophilic microbial mat communities from Yellowstone National Park, USA - BED_Mat_host_9_15 (SPAdes) (version 3) | ecosystem: Environmental > Aquatic > Thermal springs > Hot (42-90C)... | reverse complement strand
TGAATTGTTCTTGTAGTAATACCTAACAGCTTTTTAGCTTCCTTAAGTGTGTAAAGCTTCTCCATTAATACATTATTACTATTAATGTTTATTTAAATCTATCTATTTTGAAACTGTTGACTACGGCAAAATGGATATGAACGCAGATTGAGATTAAAAATCTTCATGAATAGCTTACTTTAAAGCGAGATAAGGCTTTAGGACTAAGCCTTGCTTAGTCGTAAATGAAGTAAGGGTGGAGTGGAAAAATAAAACGTAAGCCTAGGGAACATATCAAAGTTTATATATCCTCTTTGCGTTCTTATAATAAACGTCCTCCTTTACCTTCTCATCTAAACTTAAATCCCTAATCCTCTTCACTATGTCCCAGTCTCCCATATTAAATGGATAATCTGTACCAAGTACAATTCTATCCTTCCCTGCTACATCTATGAGGAACTTTATTGATAATGGGTAAAAGAGCACTGTATCGAAATAAAGGTTATTAAATGCCCTCTCAATACTTACTTTCCCTCCCTTAAGTTCTTCCCTCACCTCTATAGCCCTCTTTAATCTACCTATTTGATATGGAATCGCGCCACCTCCATGGCAGAATATAAATTTTAGCTTTGGGAATTGCTCTGTTACCCCTCCAAATATTACACTACTTATTGCTATTGAGGTTTCAGCTATTGTGCCCATAACTATCTCCAAGTAGTATTTCCTCATCCTCTCTGCCCCTAAAACGTCATTGGGGTGAACGAATATTGGCATATCATATTGTTGAATCCTTTCATATACTGGAAATAATTCCTCTGAATCCAAATTTTTCCCAGCTATGTTAGTCCCTATTTCTACCCCCTTCATTTCCAGTTTACTGTAAATGTAATCCAGTTCCTGTAATGACGCTTTAGGGTCTTGAAGGGGTAGAGCACCGTTACATATGAATTTATCCCCCTTTTCCTTGCATATTTTAGAGAGCTCCTCATTTTGCCTCCTTATTAGGGGGTGAGCCTTTTCAGGAGATTCTTTATATAGGAATAAATGATGGGTAACTGAAAGCACTTGAATGTCGATTTCAAGTTTCCTCAATTCCTCTATCCTAGCCCTGTGATCGAAGAAACCCCTAGTTATTGGGCCTATAACCCTATTTTCATAGTATATATTGTAAAGCTCTCCTTTCTGCTCTATATTCATGCCGTACTCTTTTATTACTCTTAAAGGTAACATATGGGAATGTACATCAATTATCGGGAAGGGCATTACTATCCCTTTATACCTTATAACCAGATTTAAATATCTTAATGAAATCTCTTCAGGTTAACATAAAGGGGTAACAATTCACTCGAATTTACATTCCTTACAATAAGGATAAAGATAGTAGATAAGCCTCGTAAGGCATTCTTTTGCATTATCATCACATTGAAAGACTTTGAACCCCTCCTTAAAGGCCTTTTCCAATATTTCATTAGTGATCTCTTTAACTACGAGGACATCCAATTTAGTTGATTCTCCATTAATTCTTAACACTCTACCATTATCAGTTATAATGTAGAAGGAATCCCCTTCAATTTTCACTACGGAAGTTTTGCCCATGGTGTATAATAACATTTGTGACGTTTTATTATCATTTACTTGCGAACTTTAATTGTAAGCAATAAACTCTCAAGTGAAGACAGCTCAGAATATAAGGGATTTTGATTGGCGAGGTGATTGTGTGTTGTCTCTATGGCTCCACAATTTTACAGGTTTTCATATAATACGTAGTGATAAATAACCCCTTAGTCCTCTTGTCTATGCAATTAGAGGGACTTATCATCTTTAGGGAAACATAAGGTAAAGTTTCATGTAAGAATTAAGCTTTCCATATCATTAATTTTTATGATGTGAAGTTGAAGGGCTTACAGTGTCTTGGAAGTTGTTTTCACTTAGATGCCATTTTAAGTGGAAGAAGTTAAATAATTAACAATTTTCGTGTATTGATTGCAATGTGAACTTTATAGATAACATTTACTGCAATAAATCAAATAACTAAAAATGTAAACATTGAACAAGTAACAACTAATTGCTTATTGAAATTCATAATTGAATTCATGTATACACATTATTAAATAAATCAATGAAAATTATAATCGGTTGAGTCTAGGAGTTTGATTGAGCAAATGGGAATTAAAATAGTATAGACTACTATTACAATATGCTGTGGACAAATTATATCTAATATGTTAAATGCTCTCTATTAATTACTTATATGTTACTATTTACTAAAAATAGATTAATGCTTAATTACACTGAATACCTCGCTATTTCCTCGAACCTCCTCTTAAACTCCTCGTAATCCCTTTGAATTAGTTCCTTCAATGTCTTCCTCATCAATTTCCCAGTAACAGTCCTAGGCAAGTTCCTCACGAATATTATCTCTTTAGGGGCTTTAAATGGGGCAATCCTAGAAATTATGAACTCCTTGATGTTTTTAGCTAAAATCTCAGAAGGATTGAAGCCTTCTTTGAGCATTATTATTGCAACGATCTTTTCCCTCAATTCAGGATCACTAACACCTATAACAGCAACCTCAAAAACTGCTTTGTGTTGCTGTAATACAGCTTCGATTTCCATAGGGGAAATTAGATAACCCCTACTCTTTATTAGGTCATCTGTCCTAGAAACGTACCATAGGAAACCGTCTTCGTCGTAATAGGCGTAGTCCCCCGTTAAATACCAGTTCTTCAATATCTTTGACTTCCACTCATCTTCCCTATTTAGATAACCTGGAGTTAAACCTAAAAAGCTTTTATCTATAGCCAGGAATCCTATTTCGTTCACATTACAGGGCTCTCCATCCTCTTTTACCACCCCAACTGGAATCCCAGGCAAGGGTTTGCCCATTGATCCAGGCTTTATGTAACCTGGCCTAGTAGCGGTGAAGACGTGTAGTTCAGTTTGTCCCATGCAGTCAAACAGGTCAACCCCTGCTCTCTTCTTCCACTCGCTATATAGCTCTGGACTCACTGTTTCACCTGAGCTAAAAGATGCTCTAAGGGAGGACAAGTCGTATTTCCTCTCGAAATTCTCAACCCTTAATAGCCTCCTGTAAATTGTTGGATTACCAACTACGTGAGTGGCCTTATACTTTTCAATGTACTCAAAGGTCCTCTCTGGTTCGAACCTGCCAGTGTAAATGCACGTGCTAGCACCTCTGTATAAAGGAAACCAGAAGTTATAACCCCATGGCCACATCCAAGTCATCTCAATTGGGGTAAAAATTCTATCGCTAGGCCTAATCGCCATTACAGCCTCTACATTTGGTTCACCTAGCGCTATTAACCACCTATGGGCATGTGGTATCCCTTTTGGAAAGCCAGTAGTCCCAGAGGTGTAAAGTATGAAAGCTATATCATCCTTTGATGTTAAATGCGAATTCAAAAAGCTACTGTGTTTCACGTATTCCCTATCGAGACTCTTGTAATTCCCCTTTTCCCCAAGCACTGTGAAGACTTCCTTTAAGTTCTTTGCCTTTACTTTTTCAAGTTCCCCTAGTAATTCGGGTGTTGAAATAGCGAACTTAGCGTTACAATCATTTATTATGTGCTCCAGTTCCTGGTGTCTAAATAAAGTACTAGTGGGAACTGAGACAGCACCTATCTTTATTATAGCCATGTTTATTGCTATATACAATGGATGGTTAGGCATCCTTATCAACACTTTATCCCCTATTCCAACGCCCTCACCCTTTAGAAAGTTCCCTATCCTATTAACTATTTCCTCTAGTTCATTAAAACTGATTCTCTTGTCCTCAAACAATATTGCAGTCCTTGATTTGTCCTTTCTACTGGAAAACACTAGATCCGTCATGTTGAGTTTCTCTGGAATAATTATAGAGTAGAAACTCCCTTGCATGGATATTATGTTCTTAGGGGAATTAAAAACTTAAGTAATAATAAAAAAGCGTTTACGTGGAGATGTCTATTTCCTTTGTCTCCTTTATTACCAAAAGGGGAACTATTGAGATCAGGAATGCAACAAATATCACTGAAGCTATGTAAGGCCAAACTATTATAGGGTTGGGGATTAGGCTAAATATGGTAGATGCTATTAAGGGTAATATACTTCCTCCCCATATAGCGGCTATAGAATAAGACGTTCCAGCGCCTGAATATCTATATTTGGCTGGAAATATTTCTGTTAGCACAGCTGGGAATACCCCAGAGCTAAACCTCGCTATTAACACAAATAATATGTTAGCTAACCCCGTTAAGCTATAGCTACCAGTGGAAAGCATTAACATGTATGGGAAGGCATATAAAGTAGGGAGGAGACCACCCATTAGTACTACCCTCCTCCTACCTATTTTATCTGCGAGTAAGGCAAAGGCAGCAATACCGAAAATGCCCGCTATCCCCCCATATACTACAGTTAGGCTAGTGAAGGTAGCAGATATTCCGAGTTTAACTGAATAAGCTGCGGAAAAAGTGGAAACGAAAACGCCGCTAGCAACTGTGGGAATAGGTAATAGTGAAGAGATTAGTATTTTCTTCCATTCCTTCTTTATTACTTCGATTGATGGATATCTCAAAACTGCTTTAGTTTGGAGTAATTTCAAGAAGACTGGGCTCTCCGAAATTGAAATCCTTATTATTACTCCTATTATCAACACCGCTATCCCTATGTAGAACGGGATTCTCCATGCGTAAGAAATTAAATCAGCTCTAGAATATATAGATGTCACGTAAAACCACACTACAGAGGAAATTATCGTGCCTATTGAGAACCCTTGCTGTGCCCAACTAACCCAAAAAGCTCTATATTTAGAGTCCTTAGCGAACTCAGCAACTATCGAGGCAGCTCCACCGAATTCCCCTCCAGCTCCAAGACCTTGAATTAGCCTAAAGACTGCAACTAGGAGGGGTGCAAGTAATCCTACTTGGGCGTAAGTAGGAGCAAAGGCTATTCCACCTACTCCTATACCCATGGTTATTAAAGTCCAAACTAATGTTCCCCTCCTTCCTATCCTATCACCGAAGTGGCCAAATAATAGACCTCCTACAGGTCTCGTAAAATATCCAATACCGTATAGAGTTATTGAATACAGTACTGCAGCTTCTGGAGAACTCAGGGGGAAGAAAACTGTTGGCCAAACAACTGCTGAGGCGAGCCCAGCTACGAAGAAGTCATAGAAGTCGAAGGCAGTTCCTATTAAAGACGCAATTGTTACCTTTAATACCTCTAACCTATTATATGAAGACATGGGAAGTTTTAACCCTTTTAGAATATAAGCCTTTCGCATAGTACAAGGGTTTAAAGAAATGAACTAGTTAAATGAGCTATTAAAGGTGTTAAGTAATATCACGTTATTAGCAAGAGGTTCAGGTGTTTACCAGTATCGTTACTTTCATTGAGCTTTAATGAATTTTATTTAACCCTTATCCCTTGGGCTTCATTCGATTTGTTCTCAATTTAATAATGACGTATAATAGATCCCCCTTTAATACTTATCTCCCAGTGAACATTCCATTTGTCCCTACACTTTCAATCATTTTTATTCTCATTCTGGACCATGCTAGACTTACCCCTCAACCACAAGCTCATTCTAATCGCATATGGGTTGAAATAGAGCAAAAGGCTTTGCTCGCACTTCCTTCACTCTTTAGGAAGGGTATACATTAACGTGAGGAAGCATCTCTTATCATGAGAATTCAGGTAATCTAACAAAAACTGTTAATATGAAAAAGTATTCACTTTTCCTGGGGAAGGTTAGCGCAAGCTAACCTTCCCCTCTGTGGATCTCATACTTAATCAAGTTGTTAAAGGTTTTACAGAGAAAAAGAGCTTCCATGATTGAAAGTAGGTAGACCTCGTTAATCAACACGAAAAACACGGCAAAAGAATTTTTACCTGCAGAGTATTGTAATTGGTTAATTCTAAATAGGAAGTAAGTTATTGATGTTTTTCAAGAAACTACGTTATTACCTCATCTTCATCCTATTAGAGGCATCCATTATTGCCTTAACTATATTTTGATAACCATTACACCTGCAAATATTCCCCTCTATTCCCTCCTTTATTTCCTCCTCTGTAAGATCTGGATTCCTTTCAAGAAGGAATATTGAGTTCATGATTAGCCCAGGAGTGCAATAACCGCATTGTATTGCAAAATTCTCAATGAATGCTTCTTGTACTGGGTGGAGCTTATCATTCCTTTTGACTCCCTCTATGGTAGTTACCTCAGAGTTGTCTGCTTGCACAGCTAGAACTAAACAGGACTTAACGCTCTTCCCATTCAGTAAGACAGTGCAAGCGCCACAATGCCCTGTATCGCAACCTATGTGAGTCCCAGTTAAACCTGCAATCTCCCTAATGAACTGGACTAATAACATCCTATCAGGTATTTCCGCCTCTATTCTCTCGCCATTTATTTTAATGCTGACCTTCTTCACTTTTTCCCCTCCCTTTATGTATCTCATAAGCGTTTAAGATGCTTCTCCTAATTAATACCTTAGCTAAGTGAGTCCTATACTCTTCTCCAGCCCTGAAATCAGATAGCACTTTTCTCCCCTCTGAATTAAACGAGTTAACCGCTTCATTAATGACCTCTAGGGAGAAAGCTTTACCAACTATTTTCTCTTCTACCTCCTTAGCCCTGACAGGTTTCAAGTGAACTGCACCAACGCCTATTCTAATATCATTTACTACATTACTATCATTAATTGCCATGATTGTAGAGATAGTGCATAGCGAGAACTCTTGCTCCCTCCTAGTGAACTTTATGAATGAGAAAGGGGGAAAGGGGTTAATTATTGGAACCCTTACTTCTTTGACAATCTCCTTTTCCCCTAAGAGCGTTTGATAGGGACCAAGGAAGAAGTCCTCAGCATTAACGATCCTTTCCCCTGTCTTACCCTTAATAACTACTTGTGCTCCAAGAGATACAAGGACAGGAAGGTAATTAGCCCCAGGATCCGCATGACTAACGCTCCCACCTATAGTTCCGAGGTTCCTCACCTGTTGATCACCTACCTTCCTTGCTGCTTCACTTAGTAAAGGGCAATAGCTCTTAATTATTGGGCTGTTAGCTATCTCATCATGTGTAGTAAGAGCTCCTATGTTTATGAATTTATCATTTAACTTGATGTACTTTAATTCTGGTATTCCATTTATATCTATTAAATGTTTAGGGGTCAATATCCTGAACCTCATCATTATTAATAAGCTTTGGCCGCCTGCAATTATCTTGGAGTCCTCGTATTTCTCCAAGAACTCCAAGGCCTCGTCTATTGTTTTAGCCCTTAAGTACTTAAAACTAGCAGGAGTGAAAGTGCTAGACATCCTAAAGCGTTTCATTCTAAAACCTAATAAATGTTTTTATATTATGAGTAGTTTTGAGGGGAAGAATGCTTAGGAATTGGATCTCACGAATGATAATTAAAACGTTTGGAAAAATTTCCTCATAAACGCAGAAGTAATGAAATTCTGAGGAGCCCATTAATGAGATTAATGTTGTATTCCTCCGTTTGTCCCTACACTCTCATTTCAATCATTTTTTATCTTCATTCATGATCGAGTGTAGGGGCTTAGCCCTCAACCACCTATCAAGCTTAATAGTAGGTGGGTCATAGGACTCCTTCGAGCCAAAAGGCATTTGGCTCACATCCCCAGCCCTTCTCCCTAAATTGTACAATGCTACAGCATCTTCATGCCTTCCCCTTCTCTCTTCTCACAAACACCAACCCTTGGGGCAGAGCCCCCGTCGGGTTGGTAAACAATCTTTGCCCCGTGAACTGGACAAACAGTAGAAGTATAAGAGGGAAACCAATATTGCTGGGACACCAAATTCCATAGCCTTCTCCACAATGGCATTTTTCATTGCGGAGAATGCTGATCTATAAATCCTCAACCTAAGCTGTTTATCCTTCACGCCCTCAATCATATGTTCTGGAACCCTCTTAGGTAAATCCTCCAATATGATTGCACTCCTACCTTTCAAAAGCCTCTTTAACGATCAGCTTTGCTTCCTCTTAACTTCTCTATCCTTAGTTGACCTACCAGTAGTCATCGACTTCCTTTCATACTCATAGCCCAGAGTAATCCTCTTAGTGTTTGTTTCAAGCAATACTGGTTTACTGTTGATAAGTACAGAGACTGAATTCTCGTTGAGATCTACAGAGACAAAACCTTTAGGCTCGTAAGGTTTACGAATACACATTCACTTCACTCACGATCTGGTATAACTTAACCCTCAAACAAATTCTTTAATCTAATAACGAAGAATGTCTTTTTAAGCTAAGCCCCTGTATTCATATCTTTAAGTGTTTCCACCTTGGAATTAGTTTCACTTAATAATGGAGTATAGAACTCTATTTAGTGGAAAGGGATCTTCTTTTTAGCTTCCACTTGCAAAAGCTAAGGGAAGAAAGAGTCTTATTTACCTCACACCTAAAATTTTCCAATTACCTCACATTGCATCTCCACTTAAAGTGAATACTCTATCTACAGTTCTGGGAAAGTAGCTCAATGTGAAAAGAGATAGATTTAAGAGATAGATTTATATGTATTACTCCTAATTATAATGAACTGGTCAGAAAGAGACCAGTTAAAACTTTAGACTTGTCAGAATAAGACTTGTATTTTAACTCTCCAAAATTAATTTAGTGGAGAAGAGGTTTAATAGCTTCATAGCTGAATGGCTTACATTGCAATTACCAAGAGTTATAGAAAGGGACATTTCCTTACCTTTAGAAAGAGATTACATTATCACAATAACTGGAAGTAGGAGAAGCGGCAAAACTTTCCTACTCTATCAAGTTAATTCAAGAATTAATTAAACGCAATATAGCTTCCAGAGACGAAATCCTCTACATGGACTTTGAGGACTATAGACTAAAAGGTTTATCAGCTAACGACATGGACAAAATACTGATTTCCTTTATGGAGTTGACTGGGAAGCAACCGAAGTATCTCTTCCTTGATGAAATCCAGAACGTTAAAGATTACGGTAGGTGGTTTAGGAAGAGGCTTAACGCAAGAATCTACCTTTCCGGCTCATCGTCCCAACTAACGCCTTTAAACATTGCAGAGGAGCTTAGGGGGAGGAGCGTCAATTACGAAATTTACCCACTATCCTTTAAGGAATTCTTAAGATTCAAGGGCTTTAACTACGATCGTTTAATGGAATACACTCCGCAAAGGGGGATATTACTTTCCTTATTTAGAGAATATTTATATTTCGGCTCTTATCCTGCAGTAGTGCTTGAGAAAGACGATAAAATAAGGCTTTTACGTTCCTACTTTGATTCCGTCTTAGTCAGGGATCTTTCAATTGTACAACCAAACATAGCTGAAACTTTCGCGTCATATATAATTGCCAATTACTCCAATTTAATAACAATTAATAAAGTATACAATTACATGAAGGGCTTAGGCATTAAAATAGGGAAGGAAACGATAATAGAGCTTTTCTCCAAGGCCAGGGAAACCTACTTCTCGTTTCTGGTTGAGGAATTTGAAAGGAGTGAGAGGAAAAGGAAGGTGAACCCTAAGAAACTTTACATAATAGATACTGGTTACCCCATCGCTCTTGGTTACGAGTTCTCAATATCTAAAGCTATGGAAAACGTTTCCTTCACTGAGCTTTTGAGGAGAGGTTATAAGGAGATATATTATTGGAGAGGGAAAAGGGAAGTGGACTTCATTGTAGCTAAGAACTTCACCCCACTCAATTTAATTCAAGTAACTTACGCAAAGGATAAAATAGAGGAAAGGGAAATCGAGGGAATACTAGAGGCTAAAAATCAATTAAGGGTTGATAATTCCATAATATTAACGTGGGATTACGAAGGGGAAGTTAAGGGAATAAAAGCTTTACCCCTATGGAAATGGCTATTATCTTAAGTAATTTTCAATCAAATATTATGATGGTAACCTTCAGAAAAATTAATAAGAGAGGGTACTTACTAAATTCCATGCCCAAAAGAGAAATGGAGTTCTCGGATACCGAAAAATTAGAGTGGAAACCGGTTGAAGGTATGGAGGGGGTGTATGAGAAAATCCTTAGCTATGATCCTGATACAGGATCTTACACGAGGCTTCTGAAGTTCGAGAAGAACGGAAGGGGTAAAGAAGTGCTCTCACACGACTTCTGGGAGGAAGCATACATAATCAAAGGAACACTAGAGGACTTAGGGAAGGGTTTAGTTTTTAAAGAGGGAATGTATGCCTGCAGGCCCCCTGGAATGAAGCACGGACCTTATCTCTCAAAGGAAGGTTGTTTACTGTTCGAAGTGAGGTATTACCCTGAGAGATATTGTGAAAAATACGGTAAAAAGTAATCAAGTAATCAAGTAAATATCTCTTTCCACTTCTTCATTACTTTTCCTTTAAGTTCCTCACTGGGCTCCACTACCATTGGGAATTCATTCCTTATTATCTTCCTGAATGGTTTAACTGCGTAAATTATTGCCCTAGAGCTTGTATATTCTAGGATGTTTTTCCCCTCTTCATGTTCAGCTATAGGATCTAGGGGAGTACCAATTGTCTCGGGAATTATATCTATTCCAGTAGCGGGATCTGTCCTACTAGACATTGCCCATACTACGTCATTCAGGTTAGATGGATCAATGTCGTCATCGACAACTATTACATATCTCCCTGCAACTGCTCCAGGCCTACTTTGGCTAGCCACGTGTCCTGCCATTCTTGCATGACCAGCATACGCTTGCTTTATTGATACTACAGTGAAAGCCCTTGAATACCCTGCTTCATGACACCACACTCCCTTGACGTTTGGTATTCCAGCTTTCTCTAATATATCCCATATTAATGCAGACCTTATTGGACACCTAAAGTATGAATAATCATAAGGAGGTTTTCCAGCACAAGTACCGAGAATTATTGGGTTTTCCCTGTAATAAACTGTCTTTACTATTATAGTAGGCGTCAACATTTTCCCGCCAGCGTAATAACCCATGAATTCCCCAAATGGACCTTCCTCCATTGTTTCGTTGACTATAAATCCCTCAATTGCAAGCTCGCTGTCAGCAGGTATTGGAAGGCCTGTAACAGGCCCTCGTATAACCTCATAAGGTTTTCCAGTGACAGCACCCACGTAGTTGTATTCTGAAACTCCTGGTGGAACCTCTATTCCGGAGAATATGAACAGGGAAGGATGGTGACCAAACGATACTGCAACGGGGCATGGCTTACCTTGGTCGAAGTATTCTTGGACTTGTGCCCTTGCATGCCTAGGCGCTTCCATCAAGATGCAAAGTCTATCCTTACCGCAAAGCATAATCCTATAAGTCCCAACGTTAACCCAATCATTTTTTATCCCCTTTGTTATTACTGCGTCAGCAGTTCCTATATACCTACCTCCATCATGTTCAAACCATTTTGGTGCTGGGAACTTATATAAATTGATTTTCTCTCCCATCTCTACATTTTCCATTAATGGAGAATCTTCAATGAACTTTGGATTGAACTCCTCTATTCTAGTTGATACCCTTGATATTCTCTCCTTCAACTCCTTTGCCAATTCGAGATCCTTTAAGTTGCTATTGAGCCCTAGGGAGAGAGAGACCCTCTTAGAGTCTAGGAGAGCACCCGTTAAAACCCTATGACCTCTAGGATAATCCTTGATTTCATCGAAGAGGAGGGTGAATTTGTTTTTCTTAGCGTTTGTATCTGTTATAGCCCCTATTTCTAAATTCCAATCAGCCCCCTTTATCTCCCTTAATAGCCCAATCTCTTCTACCTCTTTTATCCATATCCTTAAATCCCTGCTTAGCTCTTTCATAACTTTAATCTAGAAGAGACTGTATTTAAGCTTATTTATAGTAAATTGGAGCTTTTTGCATTTATTTTCCTTTAATGCCTATTATTCATTTAAATAATCACTTGGCATTAATAGATGGTTTTCATTGTATTTCAAATCCCTTAAATAGGATTAAACGCAAATACGTGAAATCAATGAATTAAAACCCTTAGGTGTTTAATCTTATTGAGGTGAACGTAATGAACAGCAAATGGGTTTGGGAGAAACGCTTACTAAAGCTAGTGCCCCTCAGTCCTGGACTAAGGACTAAAAATCCTTATGTAATTTCAATTTCCCATTGTTTGAGTGATTTTTGATCTACAACTTCAGGCAGGTAGCTCTTACAAAGCTATAGCGTAAAGTTTAATAGGGCAAGAAATTAATTCTCTTAGATTTAAGTTGGAGGGTAAGGAGGAGCTAATTTACGAGGAAAGGGTAACTGTTAATGGAAACACCTTCTCAGTTAAAAGGAAAGACTCACAGCAGAAGTTCTTAGACGTTGAATACCCTTCATCACTTAAAATAAACATATTTGATCCCAATTTAATTACCCCTAACTTGAAAAACCCCGAGGCGACCACATTGAGGATAATACAGGGAGGAAATGGAGCTTTCGAGGGTTCAAGAGGTGGGATAGAAGGCTTTTACTTAGAGGTCTCTAAGAGGAGGAAACCAATGCCTTATTGGCATAGGAACATGGATAACGATGAGTTAATAATATGCGTAAGGGGGAAGGTGACTTGGAAAACGGAACTAGGGAAAACCACACTTAATCCCGGAGAGATGATCCTAATACCAAAGGGAGTTGCTCATACAGTAGTTCCAGACGAGAGCATCGATTACGTTGCAATAGAGATAAAGTCTCCATACATGAAGGTGCTTTTAAATAATTTAAACCAGTGAAACTCCAGCAAAGGGCAAAAGAATTTTTATCTACCTAACCTTTATTTTGCCTATGGGAACATTAGCAAGGGAAGGTAAGCAATTGAAGTTAAAATACGTAGGGGAACCGATTAGGAGAACAGAGGACTTAAGGCTAGTATCAGGTAAGGGCGTTTTCATAGATGACTTACCCAAACCCCCTAACTTGCATTACGCCTTCATTGTTAGGAGCCCCTATGCCCATGCAAGGATAAAGAGCATTGATGTAAGTGAAGCGTTGAAGCTTAATGGAGTAAAGGACGTAATAACTTGGGAGAGGATAAAGGACTTGGTTGACCCATTTCCTCATGCAATTCACAGTAATGTAAAGTACTATCCATTAGCTACGAGTAAAGTAAGATATGTCGGAGAGCCTGTAGCTGTAATAGTCGCAAGAGATAGGTTTACAGCTGAGGACGCCTCTAGTTTAATTAGGATTGAATATGAACAGCTTCCACCTGTAGTAGACCCAATGAAGGCATTAGATAGGAAAGCTCCATTGATCCACGAGGAGTTGGGTTCAAACATAGCTTGGAGGAGGACTTTCAAGTTCAATGATCCTGAGGGCGCATTTTCAAACGCATATAGAACTTTCAAAACAAAGGTTAAAATAAACAGGTTCACAACCCCCCCAATGGAACCCTATGGAATAGTAGCGAGTTATGATCCTTCATCTGAGGTTTTAACTGAATGGTGCAACTTCATAGGACCTTTCACTTTTTATCACATAGTTGCTAAAGCATTGAGGCTTACAGAGGATAGGTTCAGGGTTATAGTCACTAAGGACAACGGAGGGTCATTTGGAACTAAGACTGCGCTTTTTCACTATATGGCTTTAATAGGTGTCACTAGTATGGTAACCAAAGTTCCCATTAAGTGGGTAGAGACGAGGACTGAGCACTTAACGGGAAGTACTAGAGCAGCGGGAAGGATAGCGGAATTTGAAGTAGCTGTGTCCAGAGAAGGAAGGATGACTGCACTGAGAGCTAAGTTAATTGATGATATAGGGGCTTATCCGAGATCACCAGAGCCAGGACATTTATTAAGGCAGTTGGGCAACTTCGTGGGGCCTTACAGAATTGAGCACGTTGAAATCGACGCTACTTACGTTTTAACAAACACTGTTCCCACTAGCCCAATAAGGGGTTTTGGCGGACAACACCTTTACTTGCCTTTGGAGAAATTAGTTAACAAGGCCTCATTGGGTTTAAACTTTGATCCTATAGATTTCAGGATTATGAATTTCATAAACCCTAACGAGTTTCCCTATACAACTCCAACTGGAGGAATTTACGATAGCGGAGATTACGCTAAAGTATTGAAGAAACTTTTAGAGTTAATAGATTACAAGAGGCTAAGGCAAGAAATAGAGGAGGAGCAGAGGAAGGGGAAATATATTGGTCTAGGGATTGCAGTGGGAGTTGACCCATCAGTATCTAACATGGGTTACCTAGACGTTGTTTCCCCTCCGGAGGAAAGGAGGAAACCCTCCTTCTTACCTAAGAGTGGGGGACAACACACTGCAACAGTTAAAGTTGAACCTTCAGGTAAAGTTATAGTTAGTATAGACAGCACCCCACATGGACAGGCACACGAAACTGTTATAGCTCAAATTGTGGCTAGTGTTTTAGGGGTTAAAATGGAAGACGTGAGGGTAGAGGCAGGAGTTGATACTTTTAGGACTGCGTGGTCAATATCTACTGGTACTTACTCCTCTAGGTTTGCCTCAGTTGGGGTAAGTGCCGTTTACTCAGCTGCGATGGAAGTTAGGGAAAAGATACTGAGGATTGCATCAGTACTCCTTAACGTGGAACCAACGGAACTCACAATTGAGGACGGGAAAATCTATGTGGTCAAGGAACCCTCTAGGAGTATATCATTGAGGAGGATAGCCGGTTTAGTTCACTGGAATCCAAATTCATTAAATGTAGAGGGAGATGTTTCGCTCTATTCAACCAAGACATTTCACATCCAAACTCTTACTCCTCCTACACTTGATGACAAGACTAATTCCTCAGGAACCTATGGTTTCCTTGCTGATGCAGCACTTGTTGAGGTTGATATAGAGACTGGAAAGGTGAGGGTACTGAAGTACTTTAGTGTTCATGATGCTGGAACTGTGATAAATCCAAAAGTGGTAGAACAACAAACTATAGGTGCAACAAACCAAGGCGTGGAGCAAGTCCTATACCAAGAGCTTGTCTACAATGAGGAAGGTCAACCATTAACTGCTAACTTTGGGGATTACTTCGTGATGAGCGCCAAGGAATCTGTAGAGGTTGTAACAGAAAACCTTCCAACCCCTTCGCCCTTTACGTTGTTGGGATCAAAGGGAATAGGGGAGTCCAACACGGAAACTGCGCCAGCTGCAGTAGTTTTAGCGATAGAGGACGCACTGAAGAGGTTTGGGATCGAAATAGAGGAGGTACCAGTAACTCCAGAGAGGTTATGGAAGTTAATAAAGGAGAAGGCAAAATTATGGTAGGGTCTTCAATTAAAAACTTTATTTAACCTTTAATTAGTGTTAATCTTAATTATTATTGGGTTTCCATTGGCAATGATTGAAACGGAATTCTACCTCAAATCAACTGGAATTAAGTCCTTTAGCTAGTAATGCCTTGTCCTGTCCTTTCAGATGAGAGATGTAAGCTCGAATCGATGAGGAGAACCCTCGCCCTTTACGGTAGACCCAAAAATTTCCTTAGAAATCCTTTAATAACCTTTCCAATTGATGTGGATTTTTTATCTATAGTTCAGGGCGGCGAGAAAGTCAGAAATGAAGTAAGTCCTAATGGAGCAAAATTTTTGTAACTTTCGATAAAAATAATTAAAACATAGAAATAATAAAGAAATATACAGGAATAGATGTAAGTGATCTTAGTATTTCGTGAGCTAACATAATAATGATTTCCTAATCCTCAACTTTCACATAGGAATGAGGTAAATGCAATTTTAATTAGTGAGGATATAAGTTTAAATGTTATGATAGAACTAATCTGTAGTAATACTTAAGTGAGAAGATGAGGAAAAGTAGTTTATAATTAAAAAGTTGTCTCTCAACAATTTCTAATAAGGATTTCTATACATTTGAGACCGTTTATAAGCATTTTCTAAAAAATTTAAACGTTTGAACTGAGCTAAACTAAAATGTCCGATAAGGAAGAAATGCCTTTTTTAAGGGATTTAAGTAAATCCAGGTTCATAGGGAAACCTATAGAGAGGTTAGAGGATTTCAAGATAGTTAGGGGAAAGGCTGGATATACAGACGACTTCGAATTTCCAGATCAACACTACGCTGCTATACTACATAGCCCTTATGCGCACGCTAAAATAAAGAGCATTGACATTTCTAAGGCGTTGTCCCTTCCAGGAGTCGTAGCATGTATTACTGGGAAAGAAGTAGCCCAGAGAACTCCTCCAATAACTCCAAGGGCTACTCAGAGAACTCCCACTTCTCACTACATAATGGCTGTGGAAAAGGTAAGATACATGGGGGAGCCAGTTGCCCTAGTAGTAGCGAAGGACAAATACATAGCTCATGATGCCTTGGATTTAATTGAAGTTGAGTACGAGCCATTACCTGTTGTAACTAGAATAGAGGAAGCACTAAAGCCTACTGCACCACTAATATACGAGGAGCTAGGGACAAATGAGTTAATACATGATAAGTTCGTCTTCGGGGATGTAGAAGAGGCGTTTAAGAAAGCTCATACAGTAATTAGTGAGAGGTTTAAAATACATAGGTATGCCTCCACGCCTTTAGAGACTTACGTGGTGAACGCTTATTTCGATCAAATAAGGGAGGAATTAGTTGTATATGCAAACGACCAACAACCAGGTAGGACAATACAGACTATGGAGAGGATGCTGAACATCCCTGTTTCAAAGATAAAGCTCTACGTGCCTTTAATTGGAGGGGGTTTCGGATATAAATTAGCTATATGGCAATACGTTGTTTTAATGTCCTTAGCAACTATAATAACAGGGAAGCCAGTAAAATGGGTTCAAACTAGGATGGAAAGTCTTTACGGTCCCCATAGGCCGTCAGGGTTCATGGATGCGGAATTAGCCATTTCAAGGGAAGGAAAGATATTGGGGATGAAGCTTCACGAATACGTAGCTGATGGTAATTTCCCCTATGTAGCTGGGCTATATTCCCTAATTAAGTTCGCAAACATGAGTGGGATTTATAGAATTCCATGTTACAGCTTCGAGTACCATTCTATAGCTACTAATTTACCGCCAATAGTTCAAGACAGGGGGGTTGGAAAGCCCTTTATGACTTTTGTTTTGGAGAGGATAGTAGATTTAGCCTCTAAGAGGCTAGGCATTGACCCTTTCGAGTTCAGGTTAATGAACGCAATAAACCCATCATTAATGCCTTACACAACTCCAAGCGGGGAAGTATATGAGAGCGGCGACTATCCTAAGACCATAAGGTTGGCGATGGAGCACATTAACTATAAGGAGTTAAGGAGGAGACAAGCTGAATTAAGAAAGGAGGGAAGGTTCATAGGAATAGGGGTGGCATGCGGAATAGAACCAGGTACTTCCAACCTAGGATATTACTACCTATCAAAGCCTGGTACTCCTGAGTTCGTGGGCTCAGGTCAAATGGCAACTGTCGAAATCCTCCCTGGAGGTTCAATAAAGGTAAACATGAATGGACCGGAAATAGGGACTGGGCACGTAACGAGTATTGCCCAAGTTGTAGGGGAAATATTTAACATAGACCCAAGGAATGTTACAGTAGAGTTCCAATACGATTCCACTTATGGAAATTTAGGTTATGCGGGAACTTATTCAAACGCCTTTAATGATGTGTATATAGGAGCAATAATGAAGGCCTCAATAAAGCTTAGGTCTAAGGTGTTATCAATAGCATCTCATGAGCTTGAAACAAGCATTGAGGATCTATACTTAGAGGACGGGTTTGTAAAGAGTAAAAGCGATCCTAGTAAAAGGATAAGCTTAAGGGAAATAGCCTCTATTGCTTATAACAGGCTATTATCATTGCCACCTCAAGAGGAGCCTGGGCTAAGGGTGACTTCCTCTTATGTTAATCCGAGCGCTAAGAAGTTCAAGAGGAACGACTTCAACGTTCAGTTAACACATTCAAACTCGGTGCACGTTGCAGTAGTGGAGGTAGATATTGGAACTGGGAAGGTAAAGTTCCTTGATTACCTAATTGTTCACGATGCAGGGGAAGTAATTAACCCTAAGATAGTTGAAGGCCTAGCAATAGGCTCAACAGCTAGCGGAATAGGGGGGACGCTCTACGAGGAGTTCGTATTCGACGAGAACGGAAACAACTTAACGCTAACTTTCGCGGACTACTTGAAGCCAACGGCAATGGAGATACCTGATATAAAGGTTGTACAAGTGAAGACACCAGCACCCAATACACCGCTAGGCACTAAGGCTGTAGGTGAGGGGGGAGCTCTGACATCTTTAGCTGCTATAGCCAACGCAATAGAAGATGCCCTCTCCCCCTTTCACGTCAAGGTGAATGAGTTACCTATTACCCAGGAGAAGATATTAAACATGGTTAAGAAGTTCAAGGGTGTTTAATGTGTATCCAAGGAGGTTTCAGTATTTGAGGGCAAACACAACGGATGAAGCCCTTAAGCTTCTCGAGGAAAACGAAGACGCCAAGGTTATAGCAGGAGGTCAAAGTTTGATTCCAATGATGAAGCTGAGGATATTTTCCCCTAGGGTTATAATTGACATAAGCAAGATAAAGGAGCTCAATTACATAAGAGTTGAAGGGAGAGAAGTAAGGATTGGGGCATTGGTAACGCACTCCGAAATAGAGGAATCTGAGCTCGTTAGGGAAAACATACCCCTCCTCTCTGAAACTGCAAGCAACATTGCAGATCTTCAAGTGAGGAGCTTGGGGACAATTGGGGGGAGCATATCTCATGCTGACCCTTCAGCGGATTACTATCCAACCCTCTTAGCCCTTGAAGCAAAAGTTTGTAAGAGGTCTAGAAAAAGCGGGAAAACTTGTTTGCCCATATCAGACTTCATTCAAGGACCTTTCACTACCAAGTTGGAAAGGGATGAGATAGTAGAGGAGATAGTTATTCCTAAATACAGGGGTATAGCTTACTACGAGAAGTTCTCAATCAGGAAGGCTGACTTCGCATTAGTGAACTTAGCTATGATATTAAATTATGATAAGGGGGAGAAACTCCTCGTTAAGGATTTCAGGATAGCCTTAGGAAGCCTGAAGGTAAAACCCTCTAGGCTAATTGGACTGGAGAGCAAGGTAAAAAACAGCGAGTTCAAAGACTTCAAGAGCTTTAGTGAGAGATTATTAATGTTATATGATGAGGAAAACGTTGAGTTCCAGAGCACTATTCACGGTAGTTCCTTATATAGAAGGGAGGTCTCGAAGACTTTAATTTCTAGGTTATTAAACAGGATGGTGAACGATAATGGTTGAAGTGAACATAACTATCAACGGGAAGAGGTATACTTCAAACGTTGAGGAGAGGTTGTTATTAGTTCACTTCATAAGGGATATAGTTAAGCTAAAGGGAACTCACATAGGTTGCGATACAGGGCATTGTGGCGCTTGCACTGTCTTACTGAATGGAAGACCCGTGAAGTCATGTCAGGTATTTGCAGTACAGGCAGATGGAGGAGAGGTTTTGACAGTTGAGGGATTAGAGAGGGAGGGGAAGTTGAGCATTGAACAGGAGGCGTTCATAAAGAACTTTGCAATGCAGTGCGGTTATTGCACTCCAGGAATGTTAATGATAACGTATTATATAATAAGGAAATATAGAAACTTATCTAGGGATGAAATAAGGGATAAAATACATGGGAATTACTGCATGTGCACAGGTTACGTTCAGATAGTGGACGCAATAGAGTATGCCCATAAAAAGTATTGGGAAGGGAAGAGCTAGCCTTTTGCCCTTACTTAAAGTACTTCATACTATCTACATTTAAACTGAACCATCTCATATGAAGCCATGATTAGGGAATTACTTAGTTTTATTAAGTTAACTGTTAACATGTCGAGGAATGTGAAAGCCTACCATGAACAACATGGAAGTTAACGGCTAGAATCCTCTTTATTTATTTCAGGCCCCTTCCACCTCTTGAATAGTTCATGCTCAATTCCAAGAATATCAAGTATTTTACCTACTAAATGGTTTATTAAGTCATCAATTGTCTTAGGTTTATGGTAAAAGGCAGGCATTGCTGGTAAAATTATTGCTCCAGCCTGGGCAGCCCTCAACATGTTTCTCAAGTGAATAAGGTTAAGAGGAGTTTCTCTTGGAACTAGGATTAAAGGCCTTCTCTCCTTCAAAGTTACCTCAGCAGCTCTAAGAAGTAAGTTGTCTGAATATCCCAAAGCAATGCCGCTTAGCGTCTTCATGCTACAAGGAATAATTACCATTCCGTTAGTTTTGAATGAACCGCTTGCAACAGAAGCAGCAATGTCGTTTATTCTATATGTCACGCTTGCAAGGGACTTGACGTAATCAAGGGAATAACTAGTTTCCAATGCCAACGTTTCCCCAGCCCCCCTTGAGATTATTAAATGGGTTTCAACTCCCTTTTCCTTTAACACCTCCAACAATCTTATACCATATATAATCCCACTCGCACCACTGAACCCAACGACTATTCTCATTGCCCGGTAGTTAAGAAAATGAAGTAAAAAGATTTGCAGTCAATGGAATATATATCCACCATCTACTACAATAGTTTGCCCAGTGATTTGGTTGCTCTCATCTGAAGAAAGGAATATCATTACGTTCGCTAAATCCTTAGGAGTCGTAATTTTACCTAATGAAGTGTTCTCCTCAACTTTCCTTATGTAATCGTTGTTAACTCTCGCTAGTGATGCTTCTGTAGGTACTAGCCCTGGGGCAACGCAATTTACCCTTATGTTGTATTTTCCCAATTCCTTCGCCATTACCCTCGTTATTCCTATTACTGCTCCTTTACTTGCTACGTAATGCATTAAACCAGGAGCTCCAAAGAAGAACGTTACAGATGATATATTTATTATATTCCCGTATTTTTGCTTTATCATGTAGGGAACAACAGCCTTTGACATCAACCAAACACCTTTCACGTTCACCTTAAATACCCTGTCCCATTCATCCTCTGGTATTTCATAAAAAGGCCTGTTTTTTAGGCCATAATATATAGCTGCGTTGTTAATTAAAACGTCAATTTTCCCCTTTATCTTGTAAGTCTCATTTACAAACCTCAGGACGTCTTCCTCCTTTGTGACGTCCCCTATGAAATAGTACCCTGAACCCCCGTTACTTTTAACCAACTCAAAGGTCTCCCTAACTTTATCGTTTACGTCAATTAGCGAGACGAAAGCCCCTTCCTTGGCTAAAGCTATTGAATATTCCCTCCCAAGACCTTGGGCTGCCCCAGTAATTATTATTACTTTGTCTCTTAGCCTGGTCATGCCTTTATTCCTTAGTTAAACTCTAAGTTTTCCCCTATAAGCTTTAGGTTCAAGACGTATTTGGCTATTGTTTTAGGTCAATGGAATAAAAATAAGCTGAGTGAAGTAATAGTAATGGTTTATTTTTAATGTTAATCTATGAAAACGAATTAATAAAGATAAGTTTTTAAGTGTAAGTTTAAAGTATTAGACATGAAAACTTACGAATTTGACGGGGTAATTATTGGAGGTGGACATAACGCTTTAGTTTTAGCTGGTTATATGGCAAAATCAGGTTTAAAGGTTGCTATATTAGAAAGAACCTCACATATAGGGGGAGGATTAGCAACTGAGGAATATCCATTATATCCAGGATTCTATCATGAATATCATGCTCAATTCCATAGGAATGTGCCCAATTTGCCATGGTTTAAGGATTTGGAACTAAGCGAGTATGGAGTTGAATATATCTATCCTGAAGTGAATAACGGAATGCCATTTAAGAGCGGAAAGAACTTGATAATTCATGCAGATCCTAATGTTAGCAGAAAGTCCATAGGAAGGATATCTAAAAGAGATGCGGAAATATATTATGAAGTATATCATAAATACGAAGAAATGGCCAAGAAAATATGGTTCGTAAGGGACTATTCACCTCCTTTGTCACCAGAAGAGGAAGAATCTCTTCTATCTAAAAGCGAAACAGGAAAGCAGTTTTTGGAAATAATGAGGAGGAGCGCTTATAGTGTAATAGATGAAATGTTCGAATCCACAGAGATGAAAGCCCTATACTTATTTTTATATTCCGTTAGGGGATATTTACCATCCCCCGAGGCCAAAAATACAGGTTTCGCAGCAGTTGCAATGACTTATTTAGGTAATAAAGCAATGCTACCAATGGGAGGGTCTAGGAACTTAGCTTATGCCCTTGCGTGGATGGTTACATCTTATGGGGGGAAAATATTCTTGTCTAGCGAAGTAAATAAGATCTTGATAAAGGAAGGAAAAGCTGTAGGGGTAGAGACTGTAGACGGAAGGAGATTTATGGCAAGGAAGTTCGTTGTAAGCAGTGTAGACCCCACTCAAACCTTCCTCAGATTTGTAGGGGAAGAATACTTAGACAAGGACTTCGTTAGGAAAGTTAAATCATATAAATACGGTGTATCTGGTAAAAGCTTTGGAGTACTCTTTGCGTTACACGCTGGGACACATGAGCCACCTAAATACACCTCTTCCTCTTATGATTCTATGATAAATTTAGCGTTCAATACTGCGATTGGTTATGAAACGCCTGAGCTTGTATTGAAGCATCTAAACGAGGTAACTGAAGGTAAGTTGCCAACTGAAATAGGACTCCAAGCTGCCTGTCCAACTCTTTTTGATCCAACTAGGGCTCCTCCTGGGAAACATGTCTTGCTTGCATGGCAGTTCGTCCCATATAGAATCGAAGGTGAAAAGCCAGAGAGATGGGACGAAATAAAGTGGGACTTTTTGGAGAAAGTAATAGCCAAGTGGGCTGAATACGCTCCTAATCTAAATCCAAGAGGTAATAATATTATATATAAGTTTCCTCAAACTCCATTAGATGTGGAGAGGCACTTAATTAACATGAGGGAGGGTGATTTCCATGTAGGTGCATTAATCCCTGAGCAATTAGGCTTCAATAGACCTTTCAGGGAAGTTTCAAATTATAGGACACCGATAAAGAACCTATACATAACGGGTGCTTCAACCCATCCTACTGGCAACATAACAGGAGCACCTGGGTATAATACAGCTAGAGTAATAGCGGAGGATCTAGGATTGAAATTATGGTGGAATCCACCTGATCCTAGAAAAGTGTGGTCTGAGCTCAAGTAAAGATATTGTTAATCTTTCTAATTATTTTTCAGTTACTTAGTTATCCTATCTCTTTCACTTGAAATGTTAGTAAATATTACAATGTTATGTGGAAAAGTTTTTAACTTGTTAATAACTTAATTTAATAGATTTGCATGAGTTTTGAGAAGAAAGGGAAAGAAGGTAGTAAGCTTGGCAATGTAGTTATAGCATCTTCAATAGGCTCTTACCTAGAATGGTATGATTTCTTCATAGCTGGAACAGCTGCCTCATTGGTTTGGCCAAGAGTATTTTTCAATCCAAACAACCCGACTCTTGCAGCAGCCCTGTCAACTACGTTGTTTGCAATCATATACATAGTAAGGCCTGTGGGGGCAATTATTTTTGGTCATTTAGGGGATAAATACGGCAGGAAAAATACATTTGTCCTGACCCTCATCTTAATGTTTATTGGAACACTGGGAATAGGTTTAACTCCCAATTATGAGACAATTGGGATTATAGCTCCAATACTCATAATATTATTCAGGATAATTCAAGGAATAGGATTTGGAGGAGAATGGGGAGGGGCAGCGTCTTTTCTTGGAGAACATGCAATAGGAAGTAAATTTCAGCCGTTAATCATAACGTTGGGTACGGAAGCTGCTACTATAGTAGGTACAATACTTGCCTCAGGTGCCTTTTCATTAGTGATTTCCTCAATGCCTTTCACTTCGTTCGTCACTTTGGGTTGGAGAATTCTCTTCTTTACGTCTGCAATAACACTGATAGCTGGAATAATAATTAGATATAAATTAAGGGAAACACCGTTATTTCAGAGCATTGTGGAGAAAAGGGAAATTGCGAGATCTCCAGTCTTAGAAGTATTCAAGAAACAATGGAAGGTAATTCTAATGCTAGCTGTAATAGAGACTGTAATAGTTAATGGTACAAGTGGAGTGACTACCCCTTACACAATATCGCTTTTAACAGCTAGAGGCATATCTCCGTCTTTTTCTACAATCTCTGTGACAATTGCAAATGTAGTAACATTGATAATGGTAATATTAATATCATACATAATTTCACTAAGGGGTAGTAGGGGAAAGAAGGTTGTAATATGGATAGGATACTCCTTAACAGCCCTCTTTCTTCCATTTTATTTTATCTTAATAAATACTTTAGATTATTTATTAATTTTATTAGCGATAATTGTTTTCACGATCTTTCAGAGAATTGGAGATAGCGTGACTGGCCCATTAATTGCTGAGCAGTTTCCCACTAAATACAGGTACTCAGGGACCTCGCTCTCCTACCAAATATCAGCGCTAATAGCAGGATTGAACCTAGGAGTGGTTCAGCCAGCGCTAATAGGATCCTTTGGGATATTAGGGTCTTTTTCATATGTTTTATTGACATATGCTATAATAACTGTTCTAGGAATTCTATGTGCAATAGGAGTAAAAGAGGTAAAGTTTAGGACAAATGAAGAAGTTTGAGATATTATTGAGGTTTTAAAAATGCACAAAACCAATATTGGTGAAAACAAATGATCAATGGTATAAGGGTTATAGACGTACAAAACCACATATTTCCCTTGTCATGTTTAAAATTAATTGAAAGGGAAAGTAAGGTAATATCAATAATTAGGTCAGAAGATGGGGAATTCATATTACATGATAATATTACAAATGAGAACTTCAACCCTCTCCCCATGAGGTTATATCTTGATCCCCAGGAGAGAATAAATGAAAATAAGAAATATGGAATCGACGTTCAAGTTCTATCAATGCCCAATCCAGGGCCAGATAGGTTCGGAGAGGAAGTTGCAGTTAAGCTGTGCGAAAAGTTCAATGATGAAGTATCAAAAATTATTGAAAAATATCCTGAAAACTATACAGGTTTTGCATGTATACCATTTTCTAGTGTTGAAAAAGCTGTAGAGGAGGTTAAGAGGGCTATAAAAGACCTGGGGTTTAAGGGGATTATGGCTTATAACAACGTTAACGGCAAGTTCTTAGACTCTTCGGAATTTTATCCTATATATAAAACTATTGAATCTTTACAAGTCCCAATATATGTTCATCCCACCATTCCCATAGCCGCTAAATTAATGGGACCTGAATATAACTTAAACATGATATTTGGGTGGCCATACGAGACTACTATAGCCCTAACAAGAATAGCTTACAGCGGATTACTGGATATGTTTCCTAATCTGAAATTCATATTTAGTCACGCAGGAGGAATGGTATCCTTTTTCTCGGCCAGGCTAGAGCTACTTCACGAAGCACACACAGAAAAGCTTACTGGGAAAAAGTTGAAGCAACCAATTGAAACTATCAGGAAAATGTATGTAGATTTAGCTATTTATGGCTACATCCCGGCAGCAAAAACTGTACTATCCTTCTTTACCCCAAACAACGTTTTATTTGCAAGTGACTATCCCTTTGGACCCAAGGGAGGGATTAAGTTATTGGAAGTGGCATCCGAAATGATGTCCAAAATAGATTTGCCTATAGAAGATAAAGAAAAAATACTTGAAAAGAACGCGTCTTCTTTATTAAGGGCATAGTTTTTATATATATAAAATTAAAGTATAATTTGTAGATACTTAATAAGACTTAACCACAAGACTTAAATATCTCAATACTAATTCGTAATTCATGAATTATGAAACAATTTTAGTTGAAAGGAATATACCAATTGCTAAAATCACGCTAAATAGACCTAAATCTTTAAACTCACTTAGCATGAAGCTTGAAGATGAACTCGAGGAAGCTATTACAAGGATTAGGGACGACAAGGAAGTAAAAATACTGATAATTACTGGTTCTGGAAACAACTTCTCCGCAGGCGATGATATAACGGAATTCGATAAATGGGGTGGGGCAGAACAAGTCATGGAGAGGTTGAGAAAGTATCAAAGGATAGCAAATGAAATAGAGGATTTAGATAAAATTACTATAGCAGTTGTAGATGGGTGGGCAACTGGTGGAGGACTTGAGTTGACAATGGTGTGCGACTTTGTAATAGCCACGCCAGAAGCCAAGTTTGGGATGCCTGAAATAGATATAGGAATAACGCCTGGTTGGGGCGGGATATCGAGGTTAATAAAATACATTGGGAAAAGAATGACAAAGGAACTCATATTTACTGGAAGACCTATCGATGCATATGAAGCAAAAAGGTTAGGCCTAATTACATATGTAGTCCCTAAGGAAAAGATAGAGGAAACAGTTAATATGCTAATAAAGACTTTGCTCTCAAAACCTATGATAACATTGAAGCTGGCGAAGTTCATAATTAACAGGGCTGAGGACGTTGATACAAGGACTGCTTTGGCCTTCGAGGTTTTATCAGATACTATTGCGTGGACAAGCAATGAGGGAAGGGAAGGACGAGAGTCCTTTACTGAAAAGAAAGATCCATGGACTTTGAGGAGGAAATTAAGGGATGAGTGGTATGAGTACGTGAACAGAGTAGAGGATAGAGGTAAAAAGTGAAAACATGAATGAAATAATTTCTAAGAAGAAAATTATTTTACCTCCTAACTTAACAAATTATGATGAAGTAAGGCAAAGATTCAGTTGGTCATATTATAGGGAACTTTTGAAATACAATATTAATGTAAATGTAGCAGAGGTTTCCATAATAAGAAAGATAAGGGAGGGCAAAGGAAATAGAACGGCATTAATATGGTTCTCAGAGAAAGGGGAAAGGGTAGAAATAACTTACAACCAAATAGCTAAAGTTGGGAAAGGAGTTGCTAGGTTACTAAGGGAAAAGGGGATAAAGAAGGGAGACAGGGTTGTAATTATGTCAAAGAGAGTACCAGCATTATATTATGCATTGGCAGGGATATCTCTGGTTGGAGCAGTTGCTGTGCCTGTGTTTTCTTCTTTTGGTGTGGACCCCTTAAAGTACAGAATACATAATTCTGGATCAAAATTACTCATGATACATGAGAGCTTAAAGGACAAGATTTTAAGAGAGGTAAATATAGAGTCAATAATAATACACGAAAACTCATTTACACCTGAAGTAATATACGATAATAGCTTAGAGAATGAAATAACATCTAGGGACGACCCATTTTTCATCTTATATACATCTGGTTCAACAGGTTTACCAAAAGGCATTTGGCATTCACATGATTTAGCAGTGTATTATTATGTTTCTGGAAAGTTCATATATGACATGCACGATCAAGATTTATTTTGGCATACTGGAGACCCAGCATGGGTTTCTGCATTCTCCGCAACGTGGACATCATGGATAAACGAAGTACCTCTTATTTCATACGAAGGAAGATTTGGTGCTGAGGAGTGGTATAGGTTAATGGAGGAATCTAGAGTTTCAGTTATTTCAACAACGCCAACTGCATTAAGGCTTTTAAGGAAGGCTGAAGCTCTATACAAGAAATTCGACTTATCGAGTATAAGGCATATCCAAGCAGGAGGAGAATATGTAGACCCTTCTACAGTTAAATGGGGATTACAGGCATTTGGTGTCCCCATTCATGATGCATATGGCCAAACAGAGACTGCAAATTATGTAATAGCGAATTACATTTCCATGCCAATAAAGGTGGGATCAATGGGAAAACCTTTGCCTGGTATTGAAGCCTTGATAGTTGACGAGCATGGAAATCCATTACCCCCTAACAGCAAGGGGATATTAGCGTTTAAACCAGGTTTTCCTGCTTTAGCAAAGGGGATATGGGGGAATGAGCAAAGATGGAGGGAGAGCTTCAGAAACGGTTTCTATTTAACAGGGGATATGGCTTTAATGGATGAGGATGGATATATATGGTATTTAGGAAGATTAGACGACGTGATAAAGGTCTCAGGATATAGAGTAAGCCCAATAGAAATAGAGGGAATATTGTCTCAACATAATGCAGTCGCGGAAGTAGCAGTAGTTGGCATACCGGATGAAGAAAGGGGAAATAAGATAAAGGCCTTCATTGTATTGAAAAGGGGATTTGATGCATCTGATGAACTAAAAGAGGAAATCAGCAACTTCGTTAAAAACAGGCTAGCATCTCATTTGGTTCCCAAGGAGATTGAGTTCGTTAAGGATTTACCTAGAACGTTAAGTGGGAAAATAATGAGGAGATTGCTGAGGGCAAAAGAGACCAATTCTCCCCATGGAGACATTAGTACATTAGAAAATCCCAGCATTATTAATGAAAGGGAAGTAAACCAATAACATAAAGAGATCGAAATTTCATAAAGATAATTACGATTAACTATTATTTTTCCTTTTTTATCGCCGAAAAGCCTTTAAGCTCTAGATTGCAGTACTACACATGTCTATAGGTACAAGGGATCTGGCTAAGGTAGCTTTTATAGCAGTATTTGGGACTACTATCGAATACTATGATTTCATATTAGCTGGCTTAGCAGCCGCCTTGATATGGCCAACAGTTTATTATCCTCAAGTTCCCCCGTCTTTAGCACTCTTCTTCTCTATAGTAACCTTTGCCTTGGGAATAGCTGTCAGACCAATAGGGGCTTTCATGTTTGGGCATTTTGGAGATAGGCTAGGGAGAAAGTTCGTGATGATATGGACACTAATAATAATGGGGGTAGGGACACTTGGAATTATATTAACTCCTGGATATACAAGCATCGGAATATTGGGAGGTATATTAATAGCTATATTTAGAATCGTTCAAGGTATTGGAATAGGTGGACAATGGGGAGGGGCTGCTGTGTGGGTTATAGAGCATGCGAAGAACTCCAAGAGGAGGCTTTCTGGACGAATTTCGTGAACTTAGGAGTTCCATTGGGACTACTACTATCTTCAGGGGTTTTCCTAGCTATAATAAGTTCTCTAACAAGGGATGATCTACTTAATTGGGGTTGGAGATTGGCCTTCGTTATAGGAGTACTCGTAATAATCATTGGAATAATTGTTAGATATAAGTTCGCGGAAAGCCCTATATTTAAGCAAATAATAGATAAAGGTGAGACATATAAGTTACCTGCTGTTGTGGCATTAAAGGAGCAATGGAAGAGAATAATTTTGTTAGCAGTTGTATTTAACTACATGATTTCATTGTTTTACATAGCAACTGCATTTAACTTGGGTTATATGATAAGGATAGGTGTTGATATAAAGACTGCATTTCTATCAGAGATTATAGGGGCAATAGTAATAATCTTCGCTCAAGTCATAGGCTCATTGATCGGAGATTCCATAGGGCGAAAGAAGGTGATATTAATAGGCTCAATATTAAGTATCTTGGTTGCATATCCTTATATGATTTTAATAAACACTAGGGAGGCAACGAACGTTATATTGGCTCAATCCATGTTCCTGGGATCAGAGATGTTTGGATTCGGCGTTATAGGGGCGTTTCTTCCGGAGAACTTCCCGACTAAATATAGGAACTCTGGATCTAGCCTTAGCTATCAGTTAGCAGCACCCCTTTCAAGCATAGCCTCGTTTTTAGCTCCCTACTTCCTAGTTGCTTATGGAGCATCTGCATGGATATATATAAGCGGTATGATAGTTGGGATATGCTTGGCATCTCTGTTGGCATTATTGTTCACAAAGGAGACAATAAAGGTCGATATATCAAAATAGAATTTGTAAGTAAAAAGATGAAATAAATTTTTTAACTTCACACATGAAACTCCCTTATGTATAATAAATCTCATGAATTAATTAAGAAAATGAAGGAAGATTTCTTGGACAAAAATTTAGGAGAAATGCCATTAAAGATATTTAATGATGAGGGAATATTTGAGCTTGAATTAAGGAACATATTTTCTAAAAGCTGGATATTCTTAGGTCTAGAGAGCGAAATACCTAACATAGGAGATTATGTAGTAAGATATATAGGGCCAGATCCATTCATAGTAATAAGAGGCTCTGATGGAAAGATAAGGGCTCTATTTAATAGCTGTAGGCATAGGGGGACTTTACTTTGTATAACAGAAAGGGGGAATGCCAATAACTTCATGTGTCCTTATCATGGATGGACATATAATAATAAGGGAGAATTAATAGGAATTCCGTTTAAGGAAAAAGTTTTCGAGAAATTTGATCCATCTGAATGGGGTTTAACTCAAATAAGGGTTGAGAGTTACAACGGACTAATCTTTGGGTGCATGGAAGATAATGGAATAAGTCTAAGTGAGTATTTAGGAGACTTCAAGTGGTATTTAGATGTAATATTCAAAGCAACTGGGGGAATGGAAACAATAGGGCCACCACAAAGATGGGTTGCTGAGTTCGATTGGAAGTTAGGTGCTGAGAACTTCGCAGAGGACAGATTACACATAGCAGTAGTACACAAGACTCTCCCAGCTTATGGCTTCGTGGGTATGTCTAGATTTGGGAGCGGAATTGAGTCTCCAGATGATGTGACTATAAATGAAATAAAGGGAAAAGATGGGCTTCCTGTAGGCTGCATAGGAATTAGGAGAACCGAAAAGGAAGTCTCCTCTTTTTTAGGATATCCAAGGGAGGAATGGAAAGCCTTAGTCAAAGATTCTGTGTCTGAGGAACAGTGGGATCTATTGAGAAGGGCTATAAACGCTGTATTTACTCTATTCCCCAATTTCTCGGGATTAATTTCGGCAGATGCAACGGACTCTCCTTTTGGGGCTAAGCCTAGGGTTCCCTTCCATACTTTCAGAGTTTGGAATCCAATAGGTCCTGGGCTGACCGAAATGTGGGTCTGGACTCTAGTGCCGAGGGGCATGTCCCCAGAACTCAAGAAAAGGATAGGAGAGGTTACTAGAGCAGTCTTCGGGATAGCTGGTAATGCTGAGATGGATGATCTACCTATATGGAGAAGAGTTACTAGAGCTGCTAAGGGAATTTTCGCTGAAAGGGTGAAGGTTGCGTTAAAGGGGGGATTGCCTACTATTAAAGAACTTGGAGAATGCAGGGAATGGAAAGGCCCAGGTTTATGCAGGCCAACTCAATTTCAAGAAGAAAGTCAAAGGACTTTCTGGAGGAGATGGATAATAGAAATGTCAAGGGGAATATGAGATGATGATTAATAATAATTGCGATTTATATATCAAATGCTCCAATTTCCTTTATAATGAAGCCTTGCTGTTGGATAATCATAAATTTGACGAATGGCTTGAATTATTAGATGACGATTTGGAATACTTAGTTCCAGTGAGGACAACTAAAGGTGATTCCATAGAAGAAGAGGTAACCAACGAGAACTTCATCATTAAGGCGAGCAAAGACTACTTTAAAGTAACAATAAGTAGATTAAAGGATAACTACGGATGGGCGTCCAAACAGCACTCTAGGACTAGGAGAAACGTGTCAAACATTATAATAAATAATGCCTACTCTTCAGGTAATTCAATTCATGTAGAATTAACTAACAACCTCCTCCTAATAAGAACTGAGCGCGATGAGTATCATCCTTACATATTATCTGCTCTGAGAAGAGACACCCTTAAATTATTAAAAGAGAGGGTTTTATTAACTAAAAGATATGTAATTCTCGATCATTCAAATATACCAATGTATAATTTATATTTCCCATTATGAGGGGAAACTAAATGCTTATTATCTTGGTGACTAGCAATTAAACCTATGGGAAAGAGGAATATATACCCAAGGGGTTGGAGCGACTACGTTCCTCCTGAGCTACCAGAGTGGTTCAACCCCACTGAAGTGCTAGACAAGAACTCCTCTAGATTTCCAGATAAAGTAGCTCTAATTGCAGATGACCTTAAGTATACCTATAGGGAACTACTTGAAATAGTAAACAAGACAAGCAACTCCCTATATTCCCTGGGGTTAAGAAAGGAGGACAGGGTAATCATTTACTCAAGCGACACAGTAAATTCCCTGAGCTTATGGCTAGCCTCTATAAGGGCAGGATTAAATCCAGCTTGGGTACCGCCTGCCTACACTCCGAGCGATTTACTCTACTTCGTAAAAATGCTCTCACCTAAACTCTTCTACACCAACTTAAACGAGAGGGTGAAGGAGGTAATTAAAGATGCAGAAGAGGAAGTTGAATATATTTCCTCACCTATGGAGATAAATTCAAGTAAATACTACAATATAGATAAGGCTAAGGAAAGGGAGAGCTCTAATTTCCTCCCAGTTAAGAAACACAGAGACGACATCTGCTATTTCCTCTTCTCTGGGGGCACTACTGGGAAACCAAAAATAGTAGTCCACTCCACAAGCGATTTCATTCATGTTCCTGACAGGCACTCTAAGTTCATGGGATGGACAAATAAAGACATTCACTACGCCACTTCTACAAAGGCATTTACACACGGAATATGGCCTGGCGTTCTAATTCCCTTATATAATGGAGCTACATCAATAATATCATCTAAAAGGGTAAACGAGGAGCTAGTAATAAACATTATAGAGAATTACAGGCCAACGATATTGATAACTGTCCCAACTGTATTGAAGTGGTTAATCAATACAAAGGCTAAACCAGACTTCAGCTCGCTAAGGATGGTTGTTTCAGCATCTGAACCCCTTCCCCCATATGTTCAGGAGGAGTTCCTGAAGTTATATAAATGCCAAGTGTACGATTCAATAGGTAGTTCGGAGGTCACATATGAATGGCTATCAAACAGGGAGGGGGAGAACAAGGTAGGTTCATGTGGTAAGCCAATATATGGAGTACAAGTCAAGCTAGTTGACCCTGAAACCCTTTCTGAAATCAATGAGCCCTATAAGCAAGGAGAACTATGGGTTAAAAGCGAAACTAACTTGCTATTTTACTGGAGGAACGCCAAGAAGACAAGGGAGACAATAATTGGGGAGTGGGTAAGGACCGGGGATATATTATATTTCGATGAGGAGGGCTTCTTCCATTACGTTAGCAGGTTAGATGACTTATTTAAAGTCCACGGTATGTGGGTGTCTCCTGTTGATTTGGAGAAAGTGATAATTAAGAACCCAGCAATTAAGGACGTAGCTGTTGTACCTTTTAAGGACAAGGACGGGCTCACTTATCCAGCGGCCTTCATAGTGCTAAGGGAGGGCTATTCTTTAACGGAAGGTTTAGTTTCTGAAATAAGGGAAGCCGTTAGGTCTCAATTAGGAAATCATTACGTCCCTAAGCTGTTTAAAGTATTAGACGAGCTACCTAGAACTCCACTTCAAAAACTCGACAGGAAGAAGCTGAGGCAGCTGATTTGAGGAGGTGGAATTCAAAAAGGCTTAAATGTTAGTAGGAGATTAGAAGCAAGGAGAAAATGGCATATTTTAAGGATTTAAGAGAATATTTAAATTATTTAGAAGAAAAAGATAAGTTATTTAGAGTAAAGAGGCCAATTGTTAAGGAGACAGAGCTAACCCCCCTTGTCAGGCTCCAATTTAGGGGATTACCTGAGGAAAAGAGGAAGGGATTTCTCTTCGAGAACGTCGTAGATGTCAAGGGCAGGAGATATGAGGCAATGGTTGCAACTGCTATATATGCTTCCTCGATACAGATGTATGGCCTAGCGCTCAAAACTGAACCTAATAGAGAGGCAATTTCAAAGTTATGGGAGAGAGCTCAAGTGGAACCAATAGAGCCTAGATTAGTCAAATCAGGGCCAGTTCACGAGGAGGTAGTGGAGGGGGATGGATTATTGGAGGACGGAAAGGGACTCGAAATGTTACCTGTCCCTGTAGAGGTTCCAGGGTTCAGCGGTCAAATAAGGACTACTACACACATAGTAACCAAGGATCCCGAGACTGGAATAAGGAATGTAGGGGAATACTCAGGCCACATATTCGGTAAGACGAAGATATTGTGGGAAATAAATAGGGCTAACCAGGGATGGATACATTGGAATAAGTGGAAGAAGATGGGGAAGAAGGAGATGCCAATAGCAATAGTAATAGGTGCAGTACCAACAGTTTTCTTCACAGCGGCAGCTAAACTCCCATACGGTGTAGACGAGTTTGCAGTGGCAGGAGGACTGGCAGGGGAACCACTGGATTTGGTTAAGTGTAAGACAGTTGATCTTGAAGTTCCAGCTACTTCTGAAATAGTTATTGAGGGTTACGCATCAACTGAATACTTAGAACCTGGAAACGCGTTTGGAGAATATACAGGATACATGGCAACAGACGTCTTTTTGAGGCCTGTAGTAAGGGTTACAGCTGTTACTTATAGGAGGAACCCTATATTCGTACACATCATGAGCCAATTCCCTCCTAGTGAGAGCAGTAAGGTCAGGCAAGTCTCCTCGGAGAGCATATATTATAAATTCCTTAAATATGACTGTAAGTTCCCAAACATTATAGATGTAGCTTGGCACGAGATGAGCCAAGCACAATGGTGTGTAATAAAGATAAAGAAGGTGAACAATGCACATCCATGGCAGGTCCTTTATGCAGCAGCTTCATACGATTCGAGGTGGGGGAAGTTCTTTATAGTTGTTGATGATGACATTGATATAAGAAACTTGGACTCCGTAATCTGGGCTTTGAGTTGGAGAGTTCAGCCCCATAGGGACATGAAGGTAATAAGGGGTAGGATGCCAGGGCTAGACGTTTCAGCATATAGACCTGATGTACCAAAGGAGGAAAAAGAGTATCCAGGAGGAGAGGGAAGCTCGGCTGTTTTAATAGACGCTACAATTAAGTGGCCTTACCCACCAGTATCTCTACCAAAGAGGGAGTTCATGGAAAGGGCATTACAGATCTGGAAGGAGCTGAACTTACCAGAACTTAACTTAGTGGAGCCGTGGTACGGATATTCTCTAGGATACTGGCCAAAGGAATTCGAGGAAGATGCTGAGTTAATATTGAAAGGAGAACACTACAAGATAGGGGAGAAATTGGAGAAGAGGAAGGTAAAGGTTTAAAAGATTTTTAAGTAATTTTAGTTGAAATGTAAAGTACATATAATCTATCCTTAAATTTTTTTACTCTCATAACGTAACTAAGCCATGTATGCAGAAAACTATAAGGACTTCACAGAACCCTCAAAACGTAATAGAGGTGCTCTCAGACCCAAACTACTTCCTCAAGAAGGTTTTTCCAGGGGTAAAGACTATAACCGTAAACGAGGACTTGAGCTTCAACCTCGTTGGTAGTTTCATTTCAATTCCTAGTATAGTAACATACGCACTAGGTGTGAGGAGGTATAAATTAATTAATGGGGTTAGTTACTTATTTAATGGGATAAACATCAACGGGAGAGGGGAAATAAAGATAGTCCTAAAGGAGGGTAACTTGAACATAAACGTAGAATATGAGGGGCAGTACGAAGGAGCCCTTTTGAGCAGGATAATGAAGAACCTAGATAAACTAGAGAAAGACTTAGATAAGGATGTTGCGAATTATAAAGCGAGGTAGCTTGTAGTTTTTCCCTCTACTAATTTATATACGTTAAAGGACATTAGAGAAACCTTAGACACTTTACATTTCTAGAAGGAACATTCTATAATTGAGCTGATAGATAGGTAAACAAAATTTAAAGAGAACATATATAGCTAGATTTTATTTATATTAAGTAATTCGCAAGGTGGCTAATGGGATAAGTGCTCTGAAAATTACGAAATGAGAATGAAAAAGGAATAATGAGTAAAAATTACTACCTTGTTAAACTCTAAATTAAAGTCTTATTTTAGGGAATTAAATAAAAGTTTAAATTCTTTAATTATAATTATTTAATATGTCACAGGAAAGGTTATCTTGGATTGGTAAATCAATAAAAAGGTTAGAGGACAGGAGGTTTATAATTGGTAAAGGCAAGTACATTGATGATATCTCCTTACCTAGGATGTGTTACGTTAAGCTGTTGAGGAGTCCTCATGCACACGCAAGGATTAAGAGCATAGACGTAAGGGAAGCGTTAAAGGTGAAAGGGGTTGTGGCTGTAATAACTGGTAAAAATATAGCGGAGAACTTCTCACCGTTACCTAACTTCGGCGACCCCAGGATTGTTCAGTATCCACTAGCTGTTGAGAAGGTAAGGTATGTCGGAGAAGGCGTAGCAGCAGTTGTAGCAGAGGACAAATACGTAGCGGAAGACGCATTGGAGAAGATAAGAGTTGAGTACGAATTACTTCCAGCGGTTGTAGACCCTGAAAAGGCAATGGATCCTAAATCAAGTTTAGTCCATGAATCTTTAGGTTCAAACATAGCATTTCAGAAGACCATGAACTTCGGAAATTTCGATAAGGACTTTTATTCGGCTGACGTAATTGTAAGGGAGAAGTTAAGATGGAATAGATCCTCTGCAGAGCCATTGGACACGACAGGTGCTATTGCTGATTTTGATGAGGGGACAGGTACATTAAGGATATGGTCCAATTCCCTAACGCTAACGAACTTCATATGGTTATATGCTAACTCCCTTAGGATTCCAAGTAACAAGCTAATAATCCAGCCTGTAAATGCAGGAGGAAGTTTTGGTAGTAAGTTCTTTGCTCACAAAGTCCCATTACTTGCAGGAATGATTTCAATCCTAACTAGGAGGCCTGTGAAATACGTTGAAGACAGAACTGATCACATATTGAATTCAGACCATCATGGGTCTGATAGGATTTACGACGCTGAATTGGCATTAACTAAGGAAGGGATCTTCAAGGCATTGAGAATTAAAGTCATAGACGACTATGGAGCTTACTTTCAATTTGGAGTTGGAACTCACGGGAATTCATTAGCCCAAATAGTTGGCCCTTACATGATACCTAGCGTAGAGTACACGGTAATAGCAGTTCTTACAAACAAGAACCAACAAGGAGCTTATAGGGGTTTCGGATCTGAAGTAACAAACTGGATGATAGAGAGATTAGTTGAGAGTGCGAGGAGGAAATTAGGAATGGATCCCCTAGAGATAAGGATGAAGAACTTCATTCCTCCTGAGAGGTTCCCATATAAAATACCTACAGGTAACATATATGATAGCGGTAACTATAGGGAAGTACTTAGGAAGGCAATTAAGTTAATAGATTACGAGAAGTGGAGGAAAATTAAGGAGGAGTCGAAGATGGAGGGAAAGCTAATTGGTATAGGAATAGCCTCGGGTCAGGAGAGGAGCGTCTTCAGTGCAACGGAGTTCTGGTTCTGGTTCGATAAACCTAGTGCTCCAGTTACTAGCGCGCCCGAGAGCGTAACAATATCAATAGACCCAATGGGTAAGTTCAATGTAATTCTTTACTCTCAAGCAATGTGGGGGAACAGCCCAGAGACTGTTGTAGCTCAAATATTGGCTGAGGAGTTCGGCATAGACCCTTACCAAGTCAATGTGATTTACGGGGACACATCCAAATTCCTTCCCTCAACCGGTCCTGGAGGGAGTAGATTCTCCATAATGGTTGCAGGAGCACTTAGAGGTGCATCCGAGAAGTTGAAGGAGAAGTTGAAGAAAGCAGCTTCAAAGATAATGGAGGTAAGCGAGGACGAGCTGGAGGTGAAGGACGGGATGGTCAGAGTTAAGGGAACTAACAGGGGGATGAGAATAGAGGAACTGGCCTCTATAATCCACATGTACAAACACAACTACAACTTCCCTGAGGATTTAGCCTCAGGACTCTCTGCTGACTACACCTTTGACCATCCTTTTACTACTCTCCCTAAGGAGGATAGGAGCGACCTAGGGGTTTTCTACCCTATAATGGCACATGCATGCCATATTGCAGTAGTTGAAGTTGATAAGGAAACGGGTTTTGTGAGAGTACTTGATTACGCTGCAGTTCACGATGTTGGAACAATTATAAATCCAAAGGCATTGGAGGGAATGATTATAGGTGGGATAGTGCAGGGAATTGGGTCAGCATTATATGAGCAACATCTGTATGATGAGAACGGGAATCCCCTTAACCCAAATTTCATGGATTACCTCATCCCAACAAGTGTAGAAGCACCAGCGAACATAAAGGTTGATCACGTCTCAACGCCATCTCCATACACTCCATACGGTATGAAGGGAGGAGGAGAAGGGGGGAGAATGTTTGCCCCAGCAGCCATTGCTAATGCAATCGAGGACGCCCTGGAAGATTTCGGAGTGAAGATCAATGAGATACCAATAAACTACGAGAGGATTTACAATGCAGTCAGGAGTAGCAATAAGTTTCACTCCCAGCTGTTCTAATATTCTCCTATATGCATCCATTACTTTATATGTAATCCCTCCAATTAAGTTAACTGTTCCATATTCCAGTGCAACGCATCGCATCTATACTGAAAAGCTCATCGATTTCTTCTCGGGATATTAATAATAATTAAATTCATTGTCAGTTAATTCATTTAGAGAATTAGTATTCTTATTAATCCCTAAGTGATATCCTACAATAACTTATATATTTAATTTAGAATCTGAAAAATGGAAAGTATTATAGATCCTTGCATAGGGATAAGATATTTGTCCTTTTAGGGGAGATTCACTTACTGCAAATTTATTGCCGTTTTGTATGGAGATAAATCATGTAAGCAAATGTTTATTATTCCGTGTACAAGCCCTACTGAGAACAGAGCTAAATAGTTAGAATATTTGTTATTTGATAGGACGTTTGTTATTTCTTAAACGCTAAGATACCGTTTTTCCCTCCAGACTTTATTGATGTCTATCTTGCTCTGCTCCTTGTTTCTAGATACAAATCTTCCAGCCTCTTGAACATCACTATATCTTCAGAAGTTTTATCTTGATAATAGTAATAATGAATATGAACCCTGTATTAGAACTCCGCTCTTCCTACTTATCCTAGCATAGCTTTCATGTTTTTATATGACCGTCTCTTGACACTTGGAGCATATTTTTCTCATTAATCTTATAAGATCTGTAAATATAGAATATACTTCTCCGTCTATTCCTACATCAGTTGTAACAAATACCACTATATTCTCCTCAGGAAAGCGATATATTTCCTTTTTCAAATCCCTAAAGAGATTAAGGTAGACTTCATATGAGGAAAACAGGTCTGGGAAGTTAAAGGGAGCGTTATAATGTTGTGGGGAGAAGTGAGAAAGATACATATGCTTCTATCCTCAACCTTAGTCATGTTACTGGAATTACCGAAAATAACCCTTATTATATCAAGTTCTTCTTTTTCTTAAAGATCAAAATATTTACGTGAGAATTACTTAATGCTATTAACCCATCCTAACAGCTTAATTCAGAGTGAAGTTTTCCAATAATCCCGTTAGATTGAATGAGGTTAGCTTATGTGTGATATAGAGGAAGAGTCACGATGTCCAGGCTTTGGAATAATAATTTCATTGGGGGGTCAAGCTGAATTTTAGATGTAAACCAAAGTCAAAATAGATTACATGATTACATATAATTATTGAACAAAAGGGTTAAAACCGATATATTAACAACGAATTATTAATATGAGAAATGGTCATCTAATTTCACTGTACAGGATAAGAATTTGTAACTGGAGACTTACACTTGCCTTAGCACCAAAGGAGCTTAGTGATATACTAGCGATTAAAATAATAGCATTAATAAATGCTAATGCTTATCTTGATTTGAATGAGGTAAAATGGTTGAATGAAACTATGGACAAATGATTAAGTAGGGTAAACAATGCTTAAGTATAAAGCTAGATAAAGAATGATGACCTAAGGAGTGAATTAATGCTTATTACTGAACTTCACGACGACATAGAACCTCTCAGTATTTTATTTATGGAATTTCTAATGTATTTGTTGACCATTGTCTTACTTATCCCGAACTCATCAGCTATTTCATCTAGGGAAATTCTCCTCGGGTAATCAAAGAACCCCATTTTATATGCAAAAGACAGGATCCTCCTCTCGTTTATTGTCAAATCCGTCAATGTGTCTTGCTTATCAATTCTGACGTTAAACACGTACCCCCTCCCCATCCTTTTAGCTTTTACGGTCAAAACCCTTATTCCGTTTATTGAAAACCTTCTAACTAAGTGGTTATTTAGATCGTTAGTGAAATCATCAGCAATTAATATCGCCTTCCACTTCTCCCTCCCGTTCTCCACAAGGACTTTCTCCCATATGGAACCCTCCTCGTATAACACTCTCCTTGCAGAGGTATTGTAGTCTATGTAAAATGCCAAATTACCCTCATATACCTTGGTCTTCTTGAATGTAATGATCTTCTTAATGTTATATCTCAACATGTCTCTAAGGAGCTCTCCTATCACTGCTCCCCTCCTCCAAACTAAGTTAGCTACCTCTAAAGTCAACCTCTCCTCATGTTTTGGCCTAGCATAAGATATGAAGGCACTGATTTGACCATCAGATGTCAGCCTCCCCCAGCAGTCGCCGTGAATTAACTCTATGTAAATCTCATATATTTTAAGCATGACCTAATTTATATATATTTACTAGCCTTTAAAAACTTTCCTAATATTTCTCTATATATAATATTTAAATTTATACATATGAAGTAATTACTTGCAAAGAGATGAATTATTCCCCCCTAAATACTGGTTTCCTCCTCTCAAAAAATGCCTTAATTCCCTCCATCGCGTCTCTTGTTGAAAGGAGGAGATTTGAAACCTCTGACTCATAAGATAACATCGCCTTCAAATTTCCTTCCCCTGCTAAATTAATTAGCTCTTTTGCCTTGGAAACAGCAATTGAAGCCCTAGAAACGGCTCTAGCCAATTCCTTAGCCTCTTCCATGAGTTTCTCATCATCAACTACTTTATTTACTATCCCAATCCTAAATGCCTCCTCAGCATCAATCATTTTTCCAGTTAGTATTAACTCCTTGGCTTTCTGTTTTCCCACAATCCTAGTGAGCCTCTGTGTCCCTCCTCCACCTGGAATCCATCCGAGCTTTATCTCTGGGCTACCGAACTTAGAGCTCCTTGAGGCCAATATTAAGTCGCTTGCAAGGGCGAGTTCTAAGCCCCCGCCCAAGCAATATCCATTAACGGCTGAGATAACTGGCTTATCCATTTCCTCAATAAAGTCGTTGACCTCCCTCTGAAGCCTTAAGAATGATGAGACCCTAGATTGGGACTGTAGGTTATATAACTCCGTTATATCCGCACCAACTGAAAAAGCCCTGCCCTTCCCCGTTAAGACTACAACCTTCACTCCTTTATCATTGTTGAGTCTTCTTAGAACCACGAGGATCTCGTTAAACATTTCCGAGTTAAGCGCATTGAGTTTTTCCTCCCTTTTCATTCTCATTATTGTTATATCATCATCTACTTCAAGCTCAATGTAATCCCTTTCCATGAGGAAAACTACTATTAATGGTTTATATATTATAGGTTTACAGGTAATCCTTAAGCTTATAGACAATGTAATTTCCTAAATACCAGGAGGAAATGGGAAGAACTTATGAGGAAATCTCATTAGGTGAGAAATTCGTGACGCCTGGAAGGACGATAACTGAAGCTGACGTAGTTGCCTTCGCAGGGCTAACAGGAGACTACAACTCAATTCACACTGATGAGGAGTATTCCAGGAAGTTCAGCATATTTAAAACCAGAATAGCTCACGGGTTATTAGCGTTCTCAATAGCAGAGGGGCTCTTCTGTAGACTAGGGTGGTTCGATACTGTCCCTGCAATAAGTATTGGGTACGAGGAATTGAAGTTCTTAAAGCCAGTCTTAATAGGAGACACAATCCGCTTCGAAGGGGAAGTTACGGAGAAAAGGGAAAGTAAATCTAGAAGGGGATGGGGGATAATAAAGACGAAAGTCATTGGAAGGAACCAGAGGGGGGAGCAAATTATGGAGTTCACTCACTCCTATTTAGTTCCAAAAAGGGAAGTCTTGGAGGTGATGAAATGAATTTCCTCAAAGAAGACATTTATAGATACCTTGAAGTCACTGGATTAAATAAAAACGACTCTATTAACTTAGTATTAGACAACGTCATTGAGTTCGTAGAAAAGGACGTCTACCCTAAGAGGTTTATATATGATATTAAGGGAAACATTGAGATGGAGGAGATAAAGAGGGCTTTCAGGCAGAGGATACATTCAATACCTTATACCGAGGTTTACGGGGGACTAGGCTTACCTTATTTGGTTTACATAATAGCTATGGAGATCCTCGCTTACGGCTCTCCTTCACTTCAAAACGTAGTCTGGGCAAGTGGGTCAGTCATTGATGGAATTGCGAATTTCGGTAGCGAATGGCAGAAGGAGAACTTCCTAAAGCCCCTTTTAAACGGGGAAATGATAGCAGCTATAGCAATGACTGAGCCTACAGGTGGTTCTGCAATAGAGAGCATAGAGACTAAAGCTCTGAAGAGGGGAAACCATTACTTAATAAACGGGGTTAAAACATTTATAACCAACGCTCCTATAGCTGATTTATTATTAGTTTTCGCTAAGACAAGTGAAGGCATGACAGCATTCATCGTCCCCAAGGACTCACAGGGATTAACGATTGGTAACCCAATGGAAAAGCTAGGACTAAGGGGTACAAAGATCTCCCAGGTCTTTCTAAACAACGTGGAAGTTCCTAAAGATTATGTTATAGGGAAGGAGGGGACGGGGAAAGAAATTGCAAAACACATATTCATAGGGGGGAGGGTTGTTTGCTCTTCCCTGGCTTTGGGAATAATGGATGCATCCGTTGAGCTAGCATTATCGTTTGCAATGAGTAGGAAAGTGTTTGGTAAACCGCTAATGGATTACCAACTAATTAAGGGGAAAATAGCTGACATGAAAACGCTCTTAGACGTTTCGAAGCTTTATACATATTACGTCGCCTTCCTAGCCAGTAAATACCCAAGGTTTAAAATAAATAGGGAGGCTTCAATTGCTAAGCTCTTCTCAACTGAGTCTGCAATGAAGGTCTCCAACGATTTAATATCTATTTATGGGGGATACGGATACGTTAACGAGACTAACGTCCACATGTTCTGGAGGGATTCAAGGGCTTTGACAATTTATGAGGGGACATCTGATATTCAAAGGTTAATAATACAACACGAGTTGAAGGGTGTTAAAGGTGAAGTTCAGGGAAGCGCTTGAGAGGCTAAGGGAAAACGCATTGAGTACATTATCGGAATCCAATGGAAGATTTCCTATATATAAAGAAAGGGAATGGAAGATGTCTGACGGGAGGCACTGGATGGAACCTTTTTGGTGTGGTCTACTTTGGAATCTATCTTACTTCTTCAATGATGGATCATTAATGGTAAGGGCTAAGGAGTGTAGTATAGCCCTAAGCTCCAAGGAGGACTTAAGCACCCACGACAGGGGATTTAAATACTACTATTCCACGGTTAAGGGTTGGGAGATAACAGGGGAGACCAAGTTAAAGGAACTGTCAATCAAAGCAGTTCAAGGTTTAGCTGAAATGTTTAACCCGTCGTTAGGTTTCATTCCGTTGGGTAATGACTTCTCCTCTTACTTTCCTGGAGAACCCCAGGACACAGCTAACAGGGAATTCATAGTTGATACAATGATGGCCTCCTTACCATTAATACTATGGGGTTTTTCACAAACAGGGAGGCAAGATCTACTCTATATTTCCCTCATCCATTCCCATAAAACCTTCGACCTCTTAATAAGGGAGGACTGGAGCACATACCAGGCAGTGAGGGTAGAGAGTTCAGGAGAGGTTTATAAGCACACACATCAAGGCTTCAATAATGAAAGTTGCTGGAGCAGAGGACAAGCATGGGCGATTCACGGCTTTGCAATTTTATATAACTACACTAAAATGGAGTTCTTCCTTAAGGTAGCTGAAAACCTCTCGAACTACTTCATAAGGAACTTACCACCTGATTTAGTTCCATATTATGACTTCAATGACCCATCAATTCCAAACGCTTTAAGGGACACTTCATCCTCGGCTATAGTCTCTTCAGCTCTATTTGATATATATAATTACACTGGGGATGAGAAATACATAAGGAAAGCTACGGAAATGGTTAGGTCATTAATAAGCGAGGATTACTTCGTCGATGGAGGGTTAAAGCACAGCAGATATAGACAAGACGAGGCTAAGGACGCCGAGCTAATCTTTGGAGATTATTACCTATCAGAGGCATTAATTAAGGCGATGAAATGGGGAATAGAAGGATGAATAAAGCATTAGGGGGAAAGAGAGTATTAGACCTCACTTACGCCCTCAACGGACCCCTAGCAGGAAGGATTTTAGCGGAGCTGGGCGCTGAGGTAATAAAGATAGAGCCTCCCTGGGGTTCAGCAAGGGATTTCCTTCCATTAGTTAAAGGGGAGTCAGTGAACTTCGTGTTCATTAATGCTGGCAAGAAGTTCATAACTTTGAATTTGAAGAAGGAGGAGGGGAAGGAGATATTCAAGAGGTTAGTGAAGGTAAGCGACGTAGTTTTAGAGAACTTCACTCCAGGTACTATGGAAAAGCTCGGGTTAGGTTACGAGGAATTGAAAAAGGTAAATCCTAATATAATATATGCCAGCAGTTCTGGTTTCGGTTATAGTGGATCTTATAAATATTTTCCTGCATATGATTACATAATCCAAGCTATGACTGGCTTTTATTACATTAATGGAACAGAGGAGATGCCGATTAAGACAGGGGTAGCTATAATAGACGTGTTAACAGGGGTTTCCACTGCATTAGCAATTATTACTGCTATATATTATAAAGAGAAAACCGGATTGGGGCAAAGGATAGATATTGCCATGTTCGACGTAGCTTTTTACTCCCTAGTGGAAAACCTTGCAGGAATCCTCTTTGAGGGAGAGGATTCTAGGTTCAATAAGAGGCTCGGAAATAAACACCCAGTAACAGCTCCATATGCCCTCTACAAATGCAAGAACGGATTCGTGTTCATAGCTATAGCAAAGGATGAGCAATTTGCTAGGCTATGCAAAGCCATTAATAGGGGAGATTTAATAAATGATGATAGGTTCAAGAAGAATGAGGACAGGGTGAGGAACGTCGATGAGCTTGATAAATATATAGAGGACTGGACCTCAAAGTACGAATGCGAGGAAGTAGAGGAAATACTAAGGAGATTTGATGTTGCGTGCGCTAAGATAAGGAAGCCAAGCGACGCGTTAAAGGACAGGCAAGTACTTGAGAGGGAATTAATAAGGAGAGTTAATCACCCGGTTTTAGGGGAAATTCCCATATTGAACTCCTTCCTAAAACTATCGCTTACTCCAGGGGAAATATCTCAACCTGGATATCCATTAGGATACCATAACGAGCAAATTTATGGAAACTTACTAGGCTTCAATCGCGATACTATAAGGAAGCTGAGAGATGGAGGGGTTATATAGGTTATTCTATAACAATGGAGTTAAAGTGATTCAAGAGCTTGTTTTCTCCCTTTGAGTAGTAAGTACGTTTAACCTGTGCTCTATAAAGGAGGCTTGTTAAGAAATAAATTAAAGTTTACATATAAACCTAATGCTTATTATTTAACTTACAGAGCATGATTCATGGAGAGGAAAACAGAGTATGATAGGGCTATTAAAGAGATAGTGGCTAGGATTGACAGGCTACCAATTACAAGGTACATGTGGGCTGTCTTCCTCATAGCCGCTTTTGGATATTTCTTCGATTTCTTCGAAGTCTCAACTGGAGGGGCTATAGCACCTTACGTCTCACAGGCGTTTAGTGCGCCCATTGGGATTGCTACATTAAATACCACTTTCGTTCTGTTAGGTATGTTGGTCGGGTCTGCCACTGGAGGGTATTTAGCTGATAGATATGGAAGGAAGACTATGTTCTTATATACTTTAATAGGATGGGGAACATTCGCTGTTATAGCAGCGCTTAGTGTTAATATAGAGATGCTGTTGGCAACGAGATTTATCCAAGGAATATTCTTGGGGATTGAAATACCGACTTTGGATACTTACTTAAACGAGATCCTTCCCTCAAGGATGAGAGGCAAGTACTTTCAATTGGTTTTTGCAATCTTTGAGTGGTATGTTCCATTAATATTTGGCCTCGGCACTCTAATACTGCCTTACACTCCGATTAACTTAGGTTGGAGGTTAATGTTGATTATTGGTGCTGTAATGGCAATAGCGTTATATTTTACACGTTTATGGCTTCCCGAGTCACCTAGGTGGTTAGCCGTTAGGGGGAGAATTGATAAGGCGGAGGAAGTAGTAACTGATATGGAGAAATACACCAAAAAATATTATAAGGCCGAGTTACCTTCCCTACTTGTCAACGACATAACTGATGTAATGTCCCCTAAAGTGCCAGTCTCGGAGTTATTCACCAACAGGAAATTATTGAAGTTAACTGCCTTATGGATTCCCATATATTTCTTGTCGTTTTTTGGATGGTATTTCTTCATAACTGCTTTACCCTCAATTCTATACGCAGCAGGATACACAATCTTTAAAACTATATACTTCACTTTCATCACCTCTATAGGAGCCGCGGTCTTAGCGATAATCCCAGTTTTCACAATAGACTCAATAGGGAGAAAGTGGACTTATGTAGCGAGCGTAATCGCTTTGATAGTTTTTGCGCTATTATATATTGCAATTCCCAGCGTTCCAGTATTCCTCCTTTCAGGTTTCATAATTTCCGGTGTTGTCACAATGTGGGCTGATGTAGTTCACCAATGGGGACCTGAGACATATCCAAATAGAAACAGGGCTTCTGCAACGGGAATTAATTACTCTATGGCGCGTCTCGGCGCTTCTCTAGCACCTATAATAGGGGTTTACGTGGCTACACTATATAGCTTATCAGGCATCATGATTTTAGGGATTATAGTTTCAATCATTGCCATGATTCTTGCATTATTTGTCCCTGAAACAAAGAAAGCGCTTTTAGAAAAAATACATGAATAAGCCTATTATAAAAGGGAAATTTTTATTTTAACGGAAGATATATAGAGAACACTTCAATAATTACGGCCATTGTATCGATATAGAAGTTAAAATTAACTTGAGTATGTGAGTTTTCAATTCCTCAACGTTCTTTTCATCCTTTATTTTCCCAAATAATTCTCTTAATTTAGTACGTCTCTCATTCTCTAGGAATGCCTCCATAACCGTTTTCCTTAATTTCTCATCCTTTAACGTTATGGAAGCGATTGATGCTTTACCAATATGAGAGCTAAGTAAGAACTTAGTGAACCGTGAACTCTGTTCTGAGACGGAGAGCGCTTTCCCAATGAAGCTTGAGAGTTCATTTAATATCCTCTCCTCTACTGTTTTCCATTTTTCCCAGTAATCTCCCCTCTCTGTTTTAATACCTTTACAAAAACCTCCTTCGCCTTCTCTTTATAATCATCCTTACCAGTCAATCCGTATATTATTAAGTAAGTATAAAGCTCCACGTCCTTCCTAGACCCTAACCAGTACTCGAAAAGCTTTATCAAGTACCCTTCATCTTTCACCCTTTTCCCTTAAGTAATACAGTGAGATTAGACCATATGAAGAAGCGATGGATTGGTTGAGTGGGAGGAGGTTTTTATTTAATGCCTCTCTAGATTTCTCAACCATTTGCTCTAGGCAGTTAATAATTCCTTCCCCTTCAAGTTTCAGGATCTTCATTATGAGTTTATCAAAAATCAGCGAGAAGAACTTATTGAATCTCTCATCATTAGAAATACCCATCAGGTTCCCAACTAACTTCTCCTCTTCTTCAATGTATTTCTCCGCCTTATCTATATCTTCTGCTATATAGTGTTTGGACAACGCATAATATATATCGCTCTCCCTATCTCTCTTCTCCCTCTCTTCATCCAGTGGAAAGCCTAGCTCCTTATAGTATTCCACTATTTTGCCCCAATTACTCCCCTTAATTTCCCTCTTCATGCTCTCAACGATATCAAGTACTTCTCCTATTCCTTCGCTTTCTCCATATTCCGTCACGTCTAAATACCTCAAAAGGTCAATAGCGAGCAATATTCTGTGGGGAAGTAGTCCCTCTTCCTTATTTGACTTCAAGAACTCCTTGGACTCATTTATTACAGAATCCCCTTTTCCTCCAGTTAGAAGGAAGTATTTTAACCTGCCCCTTAGCAAGTTTACTTCAGCTATCCTATTTTCTATTTTGTTTTTATTCTTTTGTAATAGAGTACGTAAGAAATCCTGCATTATGATGTAGTAATCAGAGGTTGAGAGAGACATCCTTATTGAAATCCTCGAGACATCAGTTATCAGTTTCTTAGCCTCCATTCATCCCCTTTCCACAGCCTCATTAATTTTGGGGATTAACTCCAAGAGGATGAATTCAAGTGCGTTAATTATAACTGGATACTCTTTAGTTAACTTATATATTTCATAAAGTGATTCATGAGAGACCTTGCCTTTCGTCAAAAGCAAGTATTTAAACCCCTTGTTGCAAAGGAGACTCTCTTTACCTCCTTAGCCCCTTGCAGTACTCCTCCATCTTCTCTGTATTTACATCAACTTCCCTAAATACGCCATTTATAAAAGTGGGATAACCGAGTAAGGCCAATCTATGTACCTCGTTTAACTCCCTCCCCCTAAAGTACTTGGAGAAACCTCATCCTTCTGGGATATGATTCTCCATAATAAACCTCTGCCTTATAGAAGCCCTGAAGATCAGTTCAGCTAAATAGTATGCGCATATACCCTTTAAGTCCTCCCCTGTCTCATTTAAGTACTTTAAGACAAAATCCCTCAAATTAACGGCGAGGATCTCCCTTAAAAGCTCCTCAGCCGAAAAGCTACTGCCTTTATTTCCAGACCATTCAATTAATACATCCAAAAGGGTCTTATATTTTCCCTTAGCTTCATTAAATACCTTTTCCAGAGGCTCGAGAGGGCTTAAGTCCACTTTCATTGATCCCATTTTTTCAAAATTTCCCTTTAACTCACTTAATTTAGAGGAAATATCATGAATATGCCTTCTCACGTCGTAGGCCTTTAATTCCTCATTTACATTATATAGTTTCCCATTAACAATTTCCTTAAAGAGAGATTTTATTGCCTGCTCCACGATTTCCTCGTGAACCTCTGAAAGGAAAGGGTAAATTATGGATCTCAAGTAATTGCTTTCCTCAATTTCACCCTCGTTAAGTCTATTATACTTGTTAAAGAACTTGGAGAATTCTTCACCGAGCTCCTCTGGATGTTCACCGCAAAGTACGTGAATTAATAGGGTAGGTATAATTGCCCTAACTCTTCTGGGAGAAGACCCTCTAGCTGAAAACATTAGCTTTTCAATATATAGCTTTAGGAACTTTAAAGCATCACCTTCAGCTTTTTCCAAGAGGTCTTCGAGTTCTTGATGGCTTATTCCTAATGTGTGGAGTCCAGCGTATTTATCGACGATTGTATATCCACCATTTCTATATTTCTCAGATATCTTTTTCGCTATTTCTTTTATTACATCGTCTTTAATTCTTGGGTCTACATACAAACGTAAAACGCTTTCAATAAACTCCTCTTGGCTTAAATCCAGTGAAATCTCTTTTAGGTCACCTATCATCCTAAATAATTCCTCTAAAGTCTTGCCTTCCCTTACATCTCTAAACCCATCATTTGGTATTATTAAAAGGAAATAATGCCTTCCCTTGAACCTCTTGTAACCCTCTATAACCCTTAAAACAGTTTCTTCAACCTCTTCTGGTCTCACCTCAATGCTTTCTGGTCTTCCAAGTTCCAATTTCTCCATAAGGTAGTTTTCTGGATTATAGTAATCATATATTATCAAAATTTTTTGGGAATTTAGTATGTCAAGGCTCTTTATCGAGTTCACCATTACGATGAACTTCGCCTCTCATATTTAGTCAAGACGCTTTTTCCTATCCGTTTGTCCCTACACTTTCATTTCACTCATTTTATGTTCAATCATGATCGAGCAGGGACTTAGCCCTCAACCACCTTTTAGGTGGGTCATGGGACTCGAGCCCAACGGCATTTGGCTCACATCCCCGCAATCCCATTCTTTTTGGCATAGCCCACATCTAGTGAGAGTTCATCCTTAATCAATAAGAGTTGATATAACCAAATATAAAAAGATTTCTGTTAACGCGAAAAAGGATTCAGGCCCTTGGACCCTTTATTAATACCAATTTACCCTCTTTAAGGCAACTAATAACTTCTTCGCTGTACTCCTTGAACTTCCCTGTAATAGCCAGCTTAAATTCTCTGGTTCCTTCAAAAATTTTATCCTCGTATAGACCTAGACCTATTGGATCTTTTCCCGCAAAGGTTAGATCTAATGGGTAAACCTCAACTTCCCCTATGTTCCTTAAGTTTTCCCTGTTCCTGAGACTTCGTAACTCTTCTTTAAGTCCTTTAACTTCCTTTTCTAGCTCCTGGAGTTCTCTGGGTATCTTCCCTATTTTCTCCATAATTTCTTCAATCTTTCTCTCTGCTTCCTTCTCATTTCTCCCAAGGACATCATTAAAGCTTTGAGCATCCCATCTCTCTCCTCCACGCTGTTGAGTCCCATCTCTATTGCCAGCTTAGTTGCTACGATCTCCTTTACGTCGTCGTCTAACTTATTCCAGTTCAATGCCAACTCCAGTAGCTCCCTCTTTGCTTTCCTATCTTTACCCTTGAATATTAAGTCAGATAATATTACTCCTATCATAAACCCTCCAAAGGCACTAAGGCCAATAGATACTAAGGAAGTGGCTAAAGACCCTATAAAGCTAACGTATTGCTCTATGAAGTGCTCTCCGTATTGCTTTATGATTCCAACTATGGATTGTAAAAGCGTTGTCTCAGTCACTATTCCCACAATTTTCATGCCGAAGTGCGCCTCGACCCTCTCAAGAGCTTCGTATTGCTTCTTAATTTCATCCTCACTGTAATTAGCAAGGAGTTTAGGCAAATGATACTTTATCCTCTCGAAACCTCTGACTTCCCAATTCACGTATTTCTCTATGCCTTCTATTCTTTCTGCAGGAAAGTAATATGTGAACCTAACTTGCAAGGGGGGCGAGGTGATTCCTTCCTCCTTAACTCCCCTTATTGGGCTGTTTAGAAACTCCTTAAACCTCTCCAAAGCCTTCTCAAGTTTAGAATTCTCTTCTTCTCCACTATACTTTTCGTCCATGCCCTCCTTTAGTCCAATAGTCAACTCCTTTATTTCGCATTCTCTTCCTAGTTCTTTCTGGCACCTCTCACTTACCTTTTTAATTAGCTCTGTCTTCCCGCTCTTAGGAGGCCCCACTACCTTTATTTCTTTTCCTCTTTCCTTTATTATAATCTTGAAGAGTTCTTCTACTTTCTCATTAAAGAATTCATCAAGATAACTCTTGTAACCCATCTTTGGGTTTTAGGTCAACGAGTATCCTTTTTGTGAACATTTATAAAGATTACTCCAGAACTGAGTTGCTTGGCATTTAATCGTTTTTAAAAGAGAAAAAAATTACCTTAAGGGAAATTCACGGGGGACTAGCTAGGTGGGCTGGTATAGTCTCGACTGCAATGAACGCTCCTAAAATGCCAGCAATTACTATGAATATCCAGAACAAAAGGAAAACGTAGAACCACTTCCCCAAGTCAGGGTCTTTAGCTTCCTGTTTGTCCCTCAGTCTATCTAAACCTAAAGTTACTGGGTAGCCTAATATTGAGGCGATGCCGTAGCTCAAGTATAACGCTAGCAAAGCTAAGGGTTCCCTAGTCATTCCTAAGTTAAAGGCGGTGATTCCGTAATATATTGTAATTAACCCCGAGAAGAGAGCGAATATTCCAGTAGTCTGTAACCTCTTGCCCATGTAGACTGCAATAGTGTAGGAAAGCACTGTTATGCCTAGAAGAATGTAAACGTCGTAGAAGAGTATGTTATACCCCCCAGGCAGGGTCCAGGTGAATTCCCCCCATAAAGAGAGAGCCATTATGACTAAGGCTAATACAGCAGCTGGGATTATTGAGTCATCTAGGCTCCTCTTTATCCCTTCATAACCTCTCTTCCTATACTCTATGTAAGCCTGTATTGTCGTGTAAGCTATTAAAACAGAGGTCAATGGAAGGGTGAAAAGCATTAAACCAAGGTTATCTATGAATACCATTTTTATATCACCGATATAAATCTCTGAATTCGGGTTTATAAATATAGCATGTTTACTTATACCTAACAATATAGTGAGTATACTAACATATGGGAATTAATATTACATTTCTTACTCATATAGAGATTTTCTCTTCTTTTTGGGCAAATGTGTGGTTTTATTCACAAACACTCCCTACCCCCCTTTGGTAGTATGAGTCGATATTTAAGTTTCCCTAGATGCCTTTAAGTCTTATTTGACCTAGGATATAAGAAGTTCATTTATTATAATTTTCTATTGAGCCCTCCACGACTTTCCCCCTTGAAATAACTGCCACTAAATTCTCCCTCCTCAAATCGCTTATATTCTCCCAAGGTCTTCCCCTTATAATTATAAAGTCAGCCAAATAACCTTTCCTCAAGTATCCTATTTTATTGTCCCTCTTTATGACTTTTGCAGCATAAGACGTTGCAGCCTTCATAACTTCCTCGCTTGAAATCTTCAATACCTCGCTCATCTCCCTTAACTCGTCCATCTGCAAACCCATAGGCATTACATGACCCCCTGAGTCAGTCCCAAGGACGAACCGAACTCCTTTCACTACAGCCTTCCTTAACCTTTCATTTCTTAGTTCGTAAAGCTTTCTTGCCTTCTCCAGGCTCTCTTCTGGGACTTGAAAACTCCCTGAGACTATCCTATTTAATATTAATAATGTAGGTGCCACGGTAATCCCCTTAGAAGCAATTTGCGCTGCTTGCTCCTCTGTCATTAAAGTACCGTGCTCAAGGGAGTCGACTCCTGCATCTATAGCAGCCTGAATTCCTTGCTCGGTGTGGGCGTGGGCTGCTACTGGTAAGCCTAACGCATGCGCCTCGTCCACGATAGCCTCGATTTCCTCTTTAGTGTAATTCCTCCATTCACTCCTATCAACTACAGACAGTACTCCCCCACTAGTGGTTATTTTTATCCCATCCACTCCCATCCTAGCGTAGAGCCTAACCATTTTTCTGCATTCATCGACTCCGTCTGCTGTAGGCCTCCTCTCCTTCACGAAGGGAGGGGTAAATAGATCTCCGTGGCCTGCAGTCATACTCACAATGCCGTGAACCGATATCCTAGGCCCCAGTAGAACTCCTTTATCAAATGAGTTCCTTATTGCTATTTGAAGAGAATCCCCTGCTAAATCTCTTAGAGCAGTTACTCCTGCAGAATATCCCTTTAATGCATTAGCCACCCCATGGATGACCCTCTCTTCTGGAGGGGTTATTACAGGCCATACAAGGTAGTCAGATTTACCGGTAACGTCGTGAATTAAATGAACGTGTGTGTCAATTAAACCGGGCATTACTGAGAGCTCCGCTTCTGGGTTAGGAGTAATTGAGTCTATTGATGTAATAACTTCTCCCTCCCAACTCATAGAAACAGTTCCAATTTGCTTTTCCCCATCCCAAGCATTGACCTTAAATATCTTCATGTGGCCTCAATAATATTAATGTAGCAAGAATAAAAGCGTTGTTACCACAAAAGATTAAAAACACTTCTTATGGAAAAATAGATCACTTAACAAACCTTAAACCCTTTGTCTCTTTGATAAGAATTGCTGAAACCAATGAGATCGCCAATGAAGTTAAAAGCCAATATATTGGGGATAGAATATAATGCGTTAATGCGATTAGGTATGTAGATATAAAGGGAGTTAATCCACCGAATATACCAGTATTTAAATTGTATATAATTGATACTGCAGTATATCTCACGTTTGTGGGAAACATCTCAGTAATTACTGAAATACCAGCGGAGGAGTTGAAGCTCAGGAAAGCGTAATAAACTATGAAACCTATTATCATGAATAGAAAGTTTTCACTAGATATTAGGAGGAAAAAGGGATATGACCACATTAATAATCCTGCCCAACAAGTTATCATTAAAGGTCTTCTCCCTAACTTGTCGGCTAAATAACCAAAAACTGGAGTTAGAATTAGAAGGATTATAGAACCTATTAAAACAACGTTAGATGCCTCAAGTTGGGGAACTTTAACGAAGTTGACTAAATAGCTAACGGCAAACACACTTACTGTATATATTGAAACTGTTGCGCCGATAGAGAAACCTATTGCATGTAGAACCTTTTTCCAATATTTATATAATACTTCCGTTATTGGAATTTTGACTATCTGCGCCTTTTCAACTACTTCTTTAAATGCTAAACTCTCTGAAAGCTTAAGTCTGATTATTAAACCAACGAGGGCTATTATTATACCTATAATAAACATTAACCTCCATCCAAAATCTATAAATTGATTAGGAGTCAAAGTAGCGCTGAGTATTGAGAGGACAGCGACGCTTAATAATGAGTTATTGGACATCTGCAATATCCCTATGTAGAAACCCCTCCACTCTGGAGGAGCTATCTCTGCTACAAGAGTAGCTCCACCACCGAACTCTCCTCCTAACACAAAACCTTGGAGTAGTCTCAATATTATCATGCCTATAGGGGCTAATATGCCTATTTGCTGGTATGTAGGCATTAAACCCATAATTAATGATATAACGCCCATGGATGTCAACGTAACAATTAAAGTGTTCCTCCTACCTAACTTCTTATCTCCTAAATGCCCAAAGACAACTGCTCCAACAGGTCTCAGGAGGAAACCTACGAAGAACGTTGCGAAGGTTAGCAGTAACGAGGTTATCCTATCCCCTGAAGGAAAAAACAAGGGTGCTATTGTAGTGGCAACGAAACCGAAAACCAGGAAATCGTAGAACTCTAGCGCAGTACCAAAATATGAGGCGAGAGAAGCCTTCAAGGCTTCCCTATGATTCGGATCCATAAGATAAATTTTATTAAAAACTTAAAAAGTCTTTGCCAACATCACTAAAACTGTTAGAAAACAAGTATTTAAACTTGCCCATTAATGGCTACCCTAACCAGACTGTAGATCAAGAAATTCTCCAGTGTGTTCAAACTGCATTTCACTTACTAGGAATTTCTTGATCTATGGCAAAACAGGCCTTCCGCAACCTCACACAATGCTTGCTCCACTATAGATATATTAAAATGCGGTGAATGTTTTGGAAAAGCAGCCCAACATCTTTCTTAGTTAATATCATTTCATGGGATCCAAAATGTGGAAATACTGCTTGTTGTGCCATAGCCTAGAGATCTTCCCTCCCAATTGCATTGATGCATTAAATAAAACACTTGCAGATCACCTCATCTTCATAGTGACCTCTCTTAGTATATTTTTAATATTATCTTTATTGTTAGTAGCTTTATAGCCTATTCCACTGCCTTATAGTCTTTCTCGCTTGCCTAAACTAAATGTCCCTTACTGACCAACTCATTGCCTTCAGATAATAACACATTAGAGCAGTTAAGATTAACATATGTTTAACACCAAAACATCCCTTATTGATTTTGTCTTTATGACTTAACCTTTTTTAAGGATAACACTTATATATATATATTCACTGATGCTACATTCATTAAATAAGAGTGATTCCCTAATCTAATGTGGCATAAAAGTAGTTAACTAAATGGGATTTGAAGGGTTAAACGAAGTCGAGGCAAAGCATCAATGCTCCAGCAGAAGTTTTTAAAATGTTACGTATAAGCGTTACAAGTACATCAACTCTTTATCAGAGATATATAATCACACCAATTGTGCATTCACACCCTCTTTTACCGCTGTCTCGTATTGTCTATTATCAGAGGTGATCAAATCCAGTTTATTCGTTTTAGCTAAAGCTATGAATAGCGAATCGTAAATCGGTATCTTATCTCTGATCGACATTCTGAGTGCCTCTATAATATATTCCTCTTGGTTTACTATTAGAATAGCTTCCTTTTTAATCAGGTCTGATACTATTTTTATAACTAAATTCTCTGTTATTTCCTCTTTTATAACCTTTTTCCATAATGCGTTTGCAACTTCCTTAACAGAAAGGTCTAAGGTAATTACTCCTTCTGATATTATACTAGCTACTTTTTCCCAATCCTTCTCTTTTGAGAAAAATTTAATTAATGACGAGGAATCAATGACTTTCACGATCTTCCCTCACGGAACTAAAGGCGAATCCCTCCTCACTAGGTTTAACTTCCTTAAGGTCCTCTATCCATTTTTTTACGTACTCCTTGGCTTTAACTCTTAAGTAAAGTTCGTCCAAGAACTTTCTTATTTCTCTATTTATATCTATTCCGTTTCTTTCCAATTCTTCCTTAATCTCTTTTCTTATTCTTACACTAATTACCGTAGACATATATGTCTATCTTACGTAGACATTAATAAAGTTATGAGTATATCTCTTCTATGTTCTAACTCATTATTCATTTTGCTCAAGAGGAACAAATTAATGGATCCAAGTAGGAATGAACCTTTTTCATAATGATGGGAGAGTTTTCATTAAATTTACTTATCGGAGAAACTTCCTATTTAATGTGGCATAAAAGTAGTTAACTAAATGGGATTTGAAGGGTTAAACGTAAAAGCTAAATGAAGTGTACCTAAAGGCTAAGACTTTCTTGATCATGAACTAGAAATAAAAATGACTAGAATGAAGGGCGTAGAGGTAACTCTTTATTAAAAAACCCAAAGCAATGAAGTGAGGGCTACGTCCTAATTTAACCTGAAGATGTAAAATCTAATCAATGGCTTTTTCAATCAATGTATTCGGGTGTTGGAGAGGCCGAACTCTTATATATTATAATGGTACAAGAAGAGGGAATTATAAAAGTGATTTATTACTTGACCTTAAACTCCCTACAGCGTACTTATACTTGATTATGATGTAAAGTAAAAAGGAAGATGCCGTACATACTGCTCTAAAAACATTCCTTTAAATGGCTTCAAAAATCATTAAGTCCTTCTACAACCAATTGCCTTTCAAACTCTTAATCACACTTCAGTAGAGCGATTTCCTGTTACCCTAAGATAGTTAATAGACTTAAAACCTTTGAAGCGACCAAGAAAGAGATGAAGTTAAGGGAGGGTTTCTTTGAAGTACTGTTGGCTTCCTTCCTATGGGGGACTGTTGGTGTGGCAATAGAGTATTTCTATGACTTAGGCTCCTCACCTTACTCCTTGGTTTTCTTCAGGACGTTGATATCTGGGATAATATCTTTCTTCTTAGTAGATTTAAAAGTTTTAACCAAGGGGGAGGGGATATTGATGGGCTTAATAAGCGCTTTTTTCTATGAATTATACGCTTTAGCTGTAACAATTGATGGCGCTTCTCTTGCAACTGTGCTACTCTTCACTTCCCCACTTTGGGTTACCCTAATCTCTTGGAGGCTAGTGAAAGAGGGTATTACAGCGATTAAGGTTATTTCCTCCTTATTAATAATTTCAGGAGTTTACTTAATGTACCTGGGGACTGGCACAATACTGCAAATAGCCATTGGTTTGGCCTCTGGCTTAATTTACGGTTTACTAATTTCATATTCGAGGCTACTCCAAGTCAAGCAATACAAGGAAAAGGAAATAATTGCCTTCCAATCAATATGGGGGATGCCTTTCGTTTTACCTTTTCTTAGGGGGGTAAACCTCCCCTCCCTGTATGGAGGTGTTTACCTAGCACTCTTCGCCAGCATTATACCATACTATTTCTTTTACAGGGGAATGAAGAAGAGTGACTCAGTAACTGCTACGATCATCTCCTCCATGGAACCTGTATTCACAATTGCCATAGCTATACCCTTGCTTAAGGAACACCTCAATGGATTGCAATTGTTAGGTGCTTCAATAATAATTGCAAGTGTCATGATAAATGGTATTATAAAGAGATAAAGGAGATTTTTAAGAAGTGAATAACTCTGATATATATTTAGAAAAGAAGGATTCCATGGAACTGAGTTAGTTACCTAGTTCTACAATTTACCTTTGGTGCTTTCCATTTAATTTTGCCTTATTCGTAGCTAAACCGAAAGGGGAAGTTCCCACAATTAAACCATAGAACACGCAACTTCCAAATAGGGGATTAGCCTCAATTGGATTCACCAAATTAATTCCCGCGCGAAGTAGTCCATTATTTTCCTCTGTAAGTTCCTCCAGTGATAGAGGAAAGTCACCTTGCTCACCTTTAATCTCTCAGCCAGTTCTTCAGCATGCCTCTCCCTAGGGTAATCCAGGTAACCCATGTCAATTGCTGTTCTAAGAACCTTTTTCTCCATATCAGTCAAGATGGGAAAACATGGTTCAAAATCCTGAACCTCTATGTTGCTTATTTTCCCCATACTTGATAACTCCTTCCTTAACTCAGATATAGCGCCCCTCCCTACCACAAATGACCACACCTCATTTCCTCCTAAATTGTAGTTATTCAAAAGCAAGACTTCCTTGCTGTATAGAAGCCCAGCTACTGAGCCTTTATACACATTTAGGAAATCAACTACAGTCCCCCTCCTAGACTTGTAAACGCCGTTTATCCTCTTAACTCCCCCTCCTCTCATTAGTTTTTTTACTTCTAGATCGCTAGTTATTACCCAGCTCCTCAGGTAGCCTTTCTCAGGATAGACCTCTAAATTAATAGTTTTCACCGACCCCTTAGTGTTCTCAGTCCAGCACCCATCATGATTTATAGCTATTATCGCTTTCTTAAGCAAGTTCTCACTATTATATAATACTATTTATACATTTAAATTCGTTACCATATTTAACAGCACCTGTATTACTCTGTACATAATATTAAACTAGTTTAATATAATGAATTAATTTGGTATTCGAAGAAATCCATATGAGCGAGAAACAGGTAAAGGCAGGTGAAATAATTGCTAAATTAGACAGGATCCCTATATGGTCCCTCTCCTATATCTTCATAGGAATACTTGGTTTAGGTTTTCTCTTCACCTTCTTCGACATCTTTGATATAAACGTCTCCTTCATCCAGACTTCCCTAACTATCTTCAACGTCCCCAGCCCTTCTTCCCCTCAAATTGCAGTCCTATTAGGCCCAGTTGTGCTCCTAAACTTGATTGGGTATATAATAGGCGCAATAGTGCTCTCACCCCTTTCAGACAAAATAGGCAGGAGGAACATGTTAGTAATAACAATGGCGATAACTGGATTGGGTAGCTTATATAATGCTCTTGTTAACGATTACCTGAACTTCGTGATAGCGAGGACTATAACTGGGATAGGGGTTGGAGCTGACTTAGCTATAGTCAACACCTATATAGGGGAAGCTGCACCAATAAACGGGAGGGCGAAGTACACTAGCTTCGTCTTCCTCTTCTCCACTTTAGGCGCTGGGCTAGGTTTGTGGTTAGGTCTCTTTTTAACTACTCCTCCAGCTCCATTCCCTCTTGGACTTCCCTTTGCATTGGGCGGCTCAGGTTTCTTCGCTACATCTGGATGGAGAGTTATGTATGGAATAGGGGCTATCTTGGCGTTAATAGGGTTGATCTTGAGGTTTAACCTACCTGAATCCCCTAGGTGGTTAATAAGCAGGGGGAGGCTTGGGGACGCTGAGGAAGTAGTGAAGAACATGGAGGAAAGGGCTAAAAGGAAGCTGGGCTCTCTCCCTAAGCTCCCTTCAATTATTAATCCTTATGTAGTTGAAAACTTGAAGTACAGCGAAGCGCTTAAAACAGTATTTAGCGGGCAGTACTCAAAAAGGCTTTTAGTCCTAATATTAATGTGGTTCTTCGGTTACATGACAGTATATGTTTTAGCAGCTGGGCTCACTACGGTGCTTTCCTCTCTCGGTTACCCTCCTCCCGAAGCCGGAATCATAGCTTCTTTTGGGGTTATAGGGTTTATATCTTGCGCCTTAACTATAATAGCGCTAGGCGATAAGCTAGAGAGGAAGACGTGGACTATAATTTCTGTTGCCTTCACAATAATTGGTGGGTTAATAATAGCTGTAGCGAGAACTAATTTACCCTTATCATTTCTAGGATCAATAATCCTCTTCTATGGCTTTAACTTATGGGTTCCAGTTTCCTACGCTTGGAGCGCAGAGAGCTTCCCTACAAGGGCAAGGGCAACAGGTTTCGCTTTAACAGATGGTTTAGGACACATAGGTGGAGGCATAGGGGTAGTTGTTATAGCCTCCTTCATATCGAGTTTAGTCTCCTCTGGGGTTTCTACTACTCTTGCAGTGGAAGTATTCCTGTTAATAGCTCTATTCCAGCTAATATCTGCTTTAATAGCAATCTCTTTAGGACATAAGACAGCTAACAAGAGACTCGATGAGGTCTCCCCATAAATCTGCTATAATATAGTGAAATTGTTTTGGGATTAAATATATTACACTTTCACTTTTGATAAAATCTATTATATTTAATAGTTTGAATGGAAGTTTTTAAGTTAAAAAGGCAACTGCTTCTTCCTTCTTCTCTTCAAAGCTGGAGCTCAGCAATGAAGGTTCTTTAACTTCAAACGGAATGTTCTCTAAACCTCCCTACTTCCTACCTGATGTATAGTGCAAAACCAAGGTGATAACTACGAGTTATCTTGAGGGGAAAGCCCTTTAGGGTTTGGAGTATCTCGGAACTAAGGAAACAGTTCAACTATTCCCAATCTAAATTTTATAATCTCTAAATAAATCAAAATTTATGGATAGGTTAAAGCTCTCAGGGATAATCCTTATTGTGGCTGTAACCCAGTTCATCTTATTATTGGCAATAGCTGAATTCCTTTACCCTGGATACAGCGTATCCAATAACACAATAAGCAGTTTGGGCTCTATGGTGTGCCCGAAGAATTCCCAATGTTTCTTTGAAGAGCCTTCAGCTACCATATTCAATACCTCAGTTACTTTCTTAGGGGTTCTAATATTAATAGGTTCACTTCTCTTGATTTCAGTTAAGAGGTTCTTGCTTATATCAATAACCTTAATAATTACTGGTATTGGGGCTATAGGTGTGGGGTTAACACTCGCATTTCATTCCCCTCCGTTCCTTCATTCCTTAGTTTCCTTCATAACTTTCCTTTTCTCCTCCATCTCTTCTATACTTTCATTCAGGGTTTTGCCCTCACCTTTAGCCTACTTATCATTGATTCTAGGAATCATTAGTCTCGCCTCTATATTTCTCTTCGCATCTGGTAATTATTTAGGTTTAGGTATAGGAGGGATGGAGAGGATGATAGTTTACCCAACGTTAATCTGGGGACTCGTGTTCTCTTCCTCTTTAATTAACTTTAAAGGAACATAATCATTAACCAATTTTCACCATTTCATAGTCCTAATAAGTTCTTGGCTTTGCGAGCCAATGGGAAAATGTGAACTGAGATAGTTTGTAGTTAGGGAAAAACACTTTACTTACAGAAATAATGGAGTAGGAAAATGCTCAATGGGGCTAATAATATCCTAGGGAAACCAACAGAGTTTGAAGGAGATAGCTATGAACAAACCCAATGGTTAGAAAGAAGTGAAATGTTTATGGGGAAGCAGGAGTTTTCTGCTTCATAGGGTTTCACAGCTTTAGTTACTATTTTAAGTCCTTTGTCCCTCGAGGTTGAACCATCTCACATTTGGTAAGGAGAGGTAATTCGATCTCTCTACATGAAATATCCTTCATTGAATAGTACCTCTGATGCTAGGAATATTGAGAAAAAGGGAAAGCACTTATTTAGTTTCTACGCTTTCACTTCAATAATTTTTCATTATTATCATTCATGATCAAGCAAGGCTTAGCCCTCTACTATAATTCTCTTTATTATTAATATGGCACGAAACTCCTTCGAGGGTAAGGAAAAAGTTACCTTTTTAGGGAGAGTTCACATCATGGGTTATCTACATTTAATTAAATGTAATATAAAGCAAATAAAAGGCCTTCCATGAAAGCTAAAAGGGTTTAGCCTTAATCTCTTCATCTCACCAATGGAAATGGGAATCTTAGCACTACTGTGCAACAATGAGGTTTTCCGATATTTAAGTCTTGCCTTAAATAGAGAGACTTTCATTCTCGTTGAATATAGAGAAACTACCAAATCACATTAATGAAGCTAAGATTCAAGTTGACTTGAATTGATTTATGGCTTAAATTAAGCAAATCCCTTGGGCTTAAGGTAACTTAAAAGGTGACCGTCATCGTTAAAGGTGTTTTGATAGAGTGTTATAGAGATATTTCCTGAGCTTATCTAATAGCAAAAAGGTTAGAAACACTACATGAAATTGAACAACATAAACTTTAATCCTTAAGGGAATTGTTGGTAACTGTGGAATAATTGGATGCTTACTTATTCTTTCATTGCAAGCTGTTATCAACTATTTTAAAATCTTTTCAGTAATTTTTAACTAGTCAAATTTTTACTGTTATATATGAAAATATATTTATAGAAGAACGTGTTAATTGCATTATTATAATTATAGATAATTCTTATGAAATTTGATAGCGCATGGATATTTTAGGAAAATTTTAAAAGCTATTCATTTCAATTATGTAGATCATAATGAGAAATTCACGTAGTTTTGAAAATAATGGGAAGTATTACGAGAAAAAGATCACTTCTTTCCTTTTACTGCAACTTTTTTTAATTTCCCTTCTATTACCCTTTTCCGTTCAAGCAGAGTTACCAGCAAACAACGCTTACGTGATACCTACTCCTTACCAATTTAGGGTCTACACAATTTTCCCGTATGAAGACGGGTTCATTATTTAGGTTACAAAGTCATAAACGTCACTAGTGTGTTAAATCCGAACACTAATTTCTACGAGAACGTTAGCGCTAACATAAACGTCAGGATTTACTATACAAACTTAACATCTTATAATCTAATCTACAATGGAAACATATCCAACATCTTGTTCACAAGTTATCCATACGATTTAACTTTCTCTAACAGAACTATTAACGGAACACTATTCCTGATAATTTCTTGGACTTCCTTAGAGAACTCCTCCATGACTTATACGGAATATGCCAAAATGAAGATCCTATCAGTTAATAGCAGTGGAAACGTCAAGGAGGTAGTGAGTATCTCTAAACCTTATTATTCAATTAATCTACAATATCCTTTCCAGCTCTATCAAGTTCTACCTCAATTACTATCACATCAAGGAGGAATTTATTTCTTATACTATTCACCTAACGGGACTCTTTTCCTGGAGTTCAGATCAATGGGTAGTACAAATGTTATGACTGAGACCATTAATGGAACTAAGATCTCAGTTACCAATTTTTATGCCCATAATGAAATTTACGGAGTTCAGCAAGGGAAGTTTGTTTACAACATAACTATCAATAACTACACCTCAGCTTCCGTCACATCTTTTATTAATGGGAAGTTGTATTTGGATTTAGTAAAGGAATCTTACCTAACCATAGGGAGCAGCTTGCCTATCTCCTTTACCTTCTCCAAGTATGTCAATACACTGATGAACGACACTATTGTTATAGCAGAAGTGGTTAACGGTACAATTCACGCTATTAACTCCACAACATATTATAATTAGGTTTTAACCCCCAATATTCATGTTTCTTCAATATTTGAAACCTCCACTATATCCCAAATACCAAAGTATTTATCTAACCCTCATTACTTTTTCACCAACTACAATTTAACGTTCATAACTAACGGAAAGGAGTTTGTCTTGACTTCAGAGTATGTAATAAATAAGACTAACAAGGTAAACCTCCCTATATTTCCAGCTATTCCATTTAATTTAGGGTTTTACGGGAACTACTTATATTCTATAGGGAATGGAGTATTATACATAGAGAAAGTTGAAGGGAATTCCCCAATGGTGGTACTAGCTGAGAGCAATCTCACTCAGGTTATTTTCTCGTATTTCACTCTAGGTAACTTCACTGTACTAATAAAGAATAACACGGCTACAGTATTATATGCAAACGGTAGCTTGATAAACTACGAATATAACTTCCCAAGACTAATGGATAGCAATATTAACGTTTATGATTCAAACTACTACCCTTTAGAATACATTCTACATAATGGCACGTTTCAGGCCCTCTTTTTGACGTAATACGGAATTCGATATAGGGTCTTCAACATCAACTCTTCCTACAATTATTACATCCTCTACGATAACGTTTTATATGTTTTCCATTCCTCAGCTTACGGGATTCGGATCACTGAGTTCAGCCTATCCTCCATGCCTTCAGTGAGCGTTTTGAGTTTTAATAGGTTAAGCTTGAAGATTTCACTTAAGTCAATAAACGGTGTGCCAATTGAGGGGAGAGTAAGAGTAAACAACGTTGAGGTGAACGTAGGTACTAACGGTTCCGTATTAAATGGACTACCTATGGGATTAATAACTGTAATCGCTGATGCTAATGGATATTTACCTAATGTAACTACCATATACCTTAATTCAAACGAGAGCCTCACGATTTACCTTAAACCTGTAGAGGTCAATGTAAACGGTGAACCCAATATAGCTACCCAGATCTCTCAAGGGGTGTATAGCCTAAACGCTTTTACAGGAGAGACCTTGGACTTAACTGTAAACGCTCCCAATGTATCTGCCATAATGAATGGCACCCCTGTAACGGTATATGAAGTTTCTCAAGGCAACTATTCAATAGACCTAAAGTTTAGTAAACCAGGCGTTTACAATTTAACTATAATATACGGAGATCCTGAAATAGTCTACTTAATAAATGTAATGCAAAGCACATCTACTTCCACCTCGACCTCTTCAACAAGCACTACCCAATCAAGCTCTCAGTCCTCAACAACTCAAATAAATACTTCAACGGGAAGTAAAACCACAACGCCTTCATCTACAAACACTACATTCCCTACATCTAGTGGCTCCCAAACTGGCTCTCAGATATCATCATATAGTACTTCATCTCCTTTAACCTTTATATCCTTCCTCCCTGTTTTAGTTATAGCTGTAATTATTGTTTTAGCAATAGCGATCGCTATATTTATAAGGAGGAGATGAGATTTGATAAGTAGATTAGTATATTGACAAGGAATTGGCAAGCCTCGCCCCTTCTAGGGTGAGGTTAAGGTCTTTAAATGCCTTATTAAATTATTGTAGAATATAGATCAACAAGGCACTCTGAACGCTAATGCAATTACCTTTTTGTATCTACCCCCGAGTATCGCGGAGATATCCTAATTATGGGTGTTACAGAATACATTAAGGAGATCTTAAAGTCAATAGCGGAGATTTAGGTTGCAAAATATATCCCTAGAAGTAATGCTGAACCATAAAAACCTCTTCGTTAATTGCCCACATAGATATTCATCATGTCTCGAGAACTGCTTAAAGGGAAATCTAAGAGGTCATTGCTAAAGAGATTTCCAGAATTGAGAATTAGAACTAAGGGAAATTTATGGACTAGAAGATACTTCATCTCAACAGCAACGTTTCCAGTGAGACCATAAAGAAATATAAAGAGAAAGGGTGAAAGTGAAGAGGACTAACATAATAAAGCTAATAGTAGATAAGGAAGCTAAAAGAAGTTGAAAGACCTAGGTTTGGAAAAGACGAGATGCTAGAGGAAAGTTAATTGGCTAAGAATTCAACAGTGTAATAGGAGTGGCTAAAAGCCATTAGGTGTGAAGCAATGAGAGTGAAGGAGGTAAACAGCCAAACTATGAATTGCACTAAGGGAACCTCGCCCTAAACAGTAAACACAAAAGCTCACTATCCTATTCCTTTGGTTTGCTGTTTAATTAAACTATATCAGGTACTATAGTTTAGGGCGATGAGGAGGTCAGTGAAATCCAAACAGTTTACTAATTAACGCTCTTCCTTGTTAATCTCTAAGTTCAAGATAATATTTTATATTACGCTTTGTTATATGCCTCAACTACTCTTTCCCCCAGTTCAGTTAAAACGTATTTCCTCCTCTCCGGTCTAACTAACCCCATTTCAACTAGACTGTTTATCTTTTTCCAGGCAGTTGATTTAGGTATTTTGAGTCTCTCGCTTATCGAAGTTATACTTCCGTACCTCATCTCCTTAATTACATTCAATAACCTGAACTCCTCTTCATGGAGATTTGAGATTGTTACCACGTCCTGAACTACAAAACTCACCCTCGTCCCCTCCCCTGACTCAGGGTAAATAAAGACTTCTAGCATTTTCCTCTGGGCTTCATTAGCTATTATACACGCTATTAGTACCTCCGTAACCAATACCCTCATCCCTCCTCCCAAGGAAACTATAATCTTTTCACCGCTAATTGAAATGCTGTCAATCAGTTTCCTGATACTTAGAATAGCCTGGAAGAAGTCGTTATACTCTACTTCAACTTTCTTCAACTCCTTGAGGCCTCCCAGTTGAGCAACCTTTTTCACCTCGCTTAAAGCCGTCTCCACTCTCTGGTCTTTCTCCCCCTTGGGAACTATCAAGTAGACTTCCTTGAGGTTTGCAAAACCTGAGTCCATCATTGCCCTTATTACAGGCCTTATATCAAATCCCAAAGGAGCTATTATGTAAGTCATAAATATAGATCCTCTTAAGAGTTAATAGAACTTGTGTACAGATTAATGAATTGTTTACCATCATGTAAAAGCTAATTATAAAGTTTATTAATCAGTAAACCTTTTTACAACGCTAAGAAATTTAAACCCCCAGTTAATCTATATTTATGCAAGGAGAAACTGTTGTGGAAAAATTTAGGGGGATAATATCGTTGTTGAGGTTTTTCGTGGAGGACCAGAGGTACTCAATAGTGGATAGGTTCTCCCAAGCCTTATCAAAGGATGTAGCAGAGTCCTCAATTTACGAGGCCTTGAGAATAATAGAGTCCCTGAAGAACAATGCTGTGAAAGTAAAGATGGAAGTCACGTGGAGGTCTGGAAACGAGGTTAAATCAAAGGTATACGATTTAACTTGCTGCGATTACGGTGAAGTAATAGAGGAGAGAGTCTACCCAGGCATAAGGGGGAAAATAATTAGCGTAGAGCCCAACAGGAAAGAAATGATTGGGAGGAACTACTATTGCGTCCAATGCCCCCAGACTCCAAGTGAAGAAGAACTAAAGCAATTTCTAGAGAAGATGGAAAAGGATCTAACGATTTGCAGGGAGCTAGGAATATTAGCATATGGTGAGGAGTGAATGTTCCTCTCAGTTTCAGCTAGAATACTCCTCAACAATGAGTCCCTTAACATGGTGGAGAGCATAGGGAACTTTGTGAGGCACAGGAGGGCACCAATAGTTGTTTTAGATAAAGGGAAGGAGACCATAAAGTATGTTCCAGCAATAAGCGGAGAATCCATTGCTCATGCCTATCAAGAAATACTGGCCAGGCTCGCTTTAGGGCAAAAGTTAAATGTATGCGATAACTGCAGGAACGGGTACTTCATAAAGCACTCTGACGACAAGATATTCGAGGAGTGGGCTAGTAAAGCCAAAGATGGAGGGGAGTTAGAGAAGGAAGTAATAGCTCACTGTGTTGTAGAGGACATAGGGGGATTTCTATACGCTGGAAAAACCCCTGTGAAGAGGACTTCTAGGTTCAGCGTAGGTTATATGATCCCTTGCTTAGACGCAGTCGGGAGCTCAGCGATAGAAGGGCAGTTCCACGTTAGGTATGCCGAGAAGAAAGAGCAGCAGTCAATATTCATAAACGAGGTGGGTTCAGCTATATACTCTTTTGGCTTTAACATTGACTTGGGGAATATAGGTGTTAGCAGTTTGAACGCTAGTAAAGTAATAGGGGAGGACGAGTTAGGCAAGAGGAGGGAGTTGGCAGTTAAAGCGCTTTCCCAGTTGTTGAGTAACTTGGATTTCGGTGGAAAGAGGTCTAGGTTTAACCCTAATGGAGAAGTCCTCAGTGCAGTTGTAGTCATTTCAAAACCCTACATCATAACTGCTAGCCCCCCTAATTACAGGAGTTACATATGCGATACCTTACTCAAAGTGAGCAAGGCAGTGAAAGTCATGAATTCTGGGAATACGATGACAAAGGAAGAGGTGAGAATGGTTTACTACGATAGCGGAAAGGAGGAGTTGTGCAAAATAGGGGAAAGGGAAGAGGGGGTAAAGGAAGTAGTAAAGGCCTCTAACCTCCCAGAACTCTTCGAGAAGGTAATAAATGTTTTAAGTGGTCAACCAAATGAATAGAATTCTCTTAGTAGAAGGGAGATTTTTATGGGGTTTTTCCGTAAAATATCCTAAACAAACTGCTTACCAGGACTCCTATTTATTCCCCCCTCCGACAACTCTAATAGGGGCTTTAGCATCTCCATATTTAAGGCCTTTAAGATATGGAGAGGTTTTCTTCGATGGAAAGGAGGCTTATAGTTCAGTTGCAAAGCTAATAAAGGAGGGGTTGGTAACCTATGCGTCTTCTGGTTTAATAGGGTCTTACATAGTGAAACACTCAGACATGCTGAGGAACATAGCTATCCCCTACATGCAGTCAAAATACAAAGGGGACTACAAGTATCATTTCGCAGTCCAGGCAATGTCCAGGGTCTTCACATACTATGGGAAGGCAATCCTAATTTACAAAACTAACGGTAGTGAGGATTTGCTTAGGGCTGCATGGGGGATATCCTCAATAGGTTCAAAGGAGGGTCTATTCTACGTTGATAACGCTGATTACGTGGATTTCTCTGAAATTGGGGAGGAAGAAATTGAAACGCCCTTCACTGCACCTGACGAAGTTGCTGAGTGCTATAACAACTGCACTAAAATAAAGGTATGTGAGATATCTGAGGAGAGTTATTACAACGAGGAATGCAAGTATATTAACTACATAATACCTACAATTGAGTTGAGGACGTCCACTATGAGGTTGGGGAGGAAAGGGGATGGCAGGGTTATCAAGTTCAATTATAATGGAAAGGAGTTCAAAGCCATAATACCTTAGGGGGATAATGTTGGAATGCGATGCAATAGCTAGCTTCCCATTACCTGAGGAAGGGGAGTTCTCCCATGCATTAGTGAAAACCTCTGCGTACCTCTTGAAAGGAGTTCAGATAAGGGGGAATTCACTTGAAATATGTGATAGGAGGGAGCTAATAAGCTCAATAAGGAATTACTTCCCAAAGGAAGAGGGGAAGCTAAGGGTTCATGGAGTAAGACCTATAGGGAATGACGGAAAATATGAACTAATAAAGAAGATAGGAAGTAAGATTAACTCCAACATAGGGAACGATGCAGGCGAGCTAATAGAGGCGTTTATTCAGTTCTTGGAGAAAAGTGACGGTAAAAGGATTAACGAGGCACTAAACGAAAAGGTAACAACGCTTTCAATGCTTAAGGCCAATTTCTATTATCATGGGAAGTTGTTTGGAGGGGTAAGAGAGGGTTTAGTTCCTAAGGAGAGTGAGGTAGGGGTCCAGATATTTTCAATAATTGGCTTGGGCCTCAGCTTCCTCTCCAACTCAAGTCTAGGTTATCATTATTTGCTCCTCCCAGAAAACATAGGTGAGATGATAATGGAGAAAGTGGTAAACGGATATAAGAGGGTAAAGGAAGTCCTAAGTAATAGGTTACTCCTAGAGGCACCGTGGCCTGTTAAAATATTGAAGGTCTCTTGTGAGCTCGTGTTGAACAACATGAAGGGGGAATTAGTATATGAGGATTTGGTATACGGTTATTTATACACAATGCAAATAGGTCAAAGGGCAACAATCCTCTCAGCAGAACCCTTGGTTACTGAGGGTTTAGTTAAGTTGCTCTCCTGGCTTAGTTCAAATGGTGGGGAACACTACGTAAAAGACTTGAGCATGGTCTCTAGCTTGACATCTCACATTATAGGGGAAGTGATGGGGGGGATCTTCGCTTCGTTCATTAATGACATTTTACTATATTCAAGGACTGGATCACTTTTCTCATTATATAAAGCCATTTCAACTATAAGGAGGACTTCTAAGGCTGTGGGAGAGAGGGGCGAGCACTCAATCAAAGTCGTCTCTATTTATAACAAAGAGTTTAAAGTTAACGAGGAGATAAGCGAGGTCTTGGATCATGTAGCTAAAGGGCTCTCGAAGTTAATCAGGGAGTGAACATGGAGAGGATTCTCAACAATTTAGCAGAAGAGGTTTTAGGGAACGCCATAGAAAGCGCTAAACCGTATTTAATATATGAGTCTCCGACTTCATACGGGAAGACCTCCTCTACCTTCAGGTTCTATAAGTTACTCGAGTCAAGAGGGGAAGTTTATTCCCACATTCATGTTTTGCCGATGAGGTCGATAACTTACGAGCTCTACTGCAAGACATTGAAATCTATTAGAGGGGAAGTAGAGGAGTGCAAGGGAATCCAAAGAGATAACTACATTTCAAAACATGTTAATGGCTTAAGTGAGGAAGATATTGGATACCAGTCAATGGATTTAATAGATGAAGGAAAGAGCCCCTTTTTCCTTAGGAGGGTAATAATAACTACCTTCAACAGCTTCTTCCATAATTTGACTAGAGTTTCAATAGGGGAAATCATGAAGAGGCAGAGGCACTTCGAGACCCCTAGGCTCTCAATATTTACCTCAAGTGTAGTATTAGATGAAGCGCATTTATATGGAGAGGAAAGTAATGATGATAAGAGCATGTTCACTGCCTTCCTTGCTGCAATAAAAATACTCAGCAATTCCAAGGTGCCCTTTATAATAGAGAGCGCAACCATCCCAGACTCCTTGAGGGTAAAAATAATGGAGGAGTTAAATTCGAAGGTAAGCATAGTGCGGTTCGTCTATAAAAAGAGTAAATGTGATGAGAAGTTAAATGAGGTAAAATCGAAACGTGAAGTGAACTACGTGGAGTGCTATGATGAGGAGTTCTCAAAGAAGTGCTTGGACTCAAAATGGGAGACAAAGCTAATCTCGGAAAATCAGTTAGTTAAAGACGCTAGGGAATCAATAGATAAAGGGGAAAAAGTGCTAATCGTAAGGAACACGGTTAAAGATGCAGTGGAGACTTATAAGAAATTAAAAGAGCTCAACTGCGAGGTCCTCTTGATCCACGGGAGGTTTAAGGAGTCAGATAAGGTAAGGAGGATTAAGGAGATTGAGGAGAAAGCTGAAGGTAAAAGGCCTTTAATTGTTGTTGCAACCCAAATTATTGAGGCTGGGGTGAACATTAACATGGATGTGTTAATAACAGATAAAGCCTCTCCCTCTAGTTTAATACAAAGGGCCGGGAGGATTAATAGAGGCATTGAGGGAGGTAAGACTGGGGAGGTATATGTAATTGAAGACGTAGAACAAAAGATTTACGATAGGGAGAGTTCTGAATGCTTCGTTAATCTAATGAAAGAAGTAATCGAAGGGGGAAGGAAGATTGACTGGAGGTTACCTAGCTACGAAGACATAGAGGTTAATGGTGAGAAGAGGGCAAGCTTCCTAAAATTACTCAATGAATGCTATAAAGAAGACTTCAAAGTAAATTATGAAATCTACGAAAACATTATAGAAGTAAGTAAACCCATAAAACCGGAGAGGGGGAAAATAGAGGAGTTACTTAGGGAGAACGTGATTTACGGTACTGTGCTCATCCCTCTGTATTTCGGGAAAGAACCTGAGAGCCTTAGGGATGTAATGAATGATTCCGTTCAGGTATCCTTGGATTTCCTAAAGGGGAGACAAGGGGAAATTGTTAAAAGGGAAAAAGGAAAAGTTAAGATAGTCATAATAGATAAGGAAAGGTATGAGAACGCAGATTGGACTTTAAGGGTAGAGGAATTGGATGAAGAGGAGTTCAAGAAGTTAATAAACGTTAAAGGGGGTCATAAAATTCCTCTACCCTTAGGGAGACTGAACTCAAATGTAGTTGCAATTTACGGGAATAAATACGAGGAAGAGGTTGGTTTAGTTTAGCAAGATATATGCATATTGTAACTCAACATTAGTGGGCCATTCAATAGGGACAGTTAAGGTAATTAACGAGGTTGAGGGACTCAGAAAAAGGGCTGAGGTAGTAGCTAAGAGGATTGATTCTAAAAACCAAGCGAACTCCTTTTATCTCATCTTATTGTCAGCTGCCTTACATGATATAGGTAAGGGGAGTGAAAAATACCAACAATCAGTTAAATTAGAAAACGGTGAATGCAAGGCGAGCTTCTATATGCATGAAGTGATCTCCTCCTCGATCATCTTTGCAGCGCTTGAGGAAATGAATGAGAAGGAGGTAAGGGAGCTCTTCAATTCCGAGAACTACCACGAGAAGGCGTCAATCTTAGTCTATTGTCCACTCCTCCACCACTACTCTATGGAAAGAATAGAGGAGTTTTTAAACAGGTCTTTAAGCATTTCAAATTATTCAGGCCCAATAGTGAAGGGTTTAACTGATGCGATAGAAGTTATATTAAATGGAGGAGGCTTTATGAGTAAACCTAACGTGAAACCCCTTTCAGATAAAATAATAAGTATAGTTAAGGGTTTAGAGGGAAATAGGGAAAAACTAGAGGAAAAAGTGAGGAATTTAAAGCATAAGTTCATAGTTAAAGGTATGTTAAGGAATAAACCGTTAATGCAGTCATATTACCTTACTTCATTAGTTTCCTCAACATTGGGTTTAATAAACATTGCAGACACGTTAGAGGCCTCGTGCTCTAGGAAGGTTAAAGAAAATTTAGGTGAACAAAGGAAGAGGAGGTATTCGGAGCAATTGTTAAGTGAACTAAACGAGAGGGATTTATGTGAGAGGTTGGACAGTAAGAGAGGTATTTAAGGTGTTTGCAATGCTTAGATTCCTTAACGTTCAAAGAAGAAATGGAAATACCTTTGTTCACTGATTAGTAAAAAAGTCACTCGAAAAGGGTATTTGATCCCAGACAATTAAAAATTTAAACTTTCCCGCTATTTTAGTTACACGAGAACATGAAGAAAATCTGGATGAATAATCCAGGTGTTTATTACTTGATTGTTAGAGCTAGGGAAGTCCTTGGGCAAGAGGTCAAACATTCCCTCGAGTACAGGGATTACCTCATTTTCCTGGAGGCATTCCCCTTCGCGGTAAAGAACAAATATACTATACTTAAAGCGAGGGAGAAGAGGTTGAGGGACTTAATAGAGGAGCTCAATAATTTAGTTGAGGACATTAATGAACTTAAATTGACAAAAAAGGGGTTTCTAGCTTACTCAGTTTACTTCCTCCTCAGGTTTAGGAGGACTAAAGCTATCATGAGAATTCCGTTAAGGGGTAAGGTTTTCGAAACAAATTATGAGCATAAAGTGAAGCACTTGAGGAGGAAGGTGATGAGGAAGGAGATAGTAAATTCAAAGGACGTTTTGGGCTTTTGGAGGAGGAATAGGAGATACGCAAAACTTATAATTTTATGTAGAGAAGTAACTGAGGAGGCGATGGAACTGGCATCAAAGTTAGGCGTTAGGATAGAGAAGGACTCTTGAGGTGAGAATAATGGAGGAACAAGGCAAGGGAGGAGAAGGGAAGATTCTAGGGTTAAGAAACATAGTGTTTAAGGAAGGTAATGAATGGGGGCCTTATGAATCTATTAAGGATCTATGGATGAGAGGAGTGATGTTAGAGCAGAAGAAGCTCCCAAGGGGCCTGTAGTTTGCGATGTCTTAGCTTACTACGTTCCTTATACTCATGATAGAAACGATTGGGGGATTTACTTTGTGAGAGAAACAATTAATAGAGATTTTGGAAGATTAAGTGAATACCTAAGTCAAACTAAAAATATAACGGGAATTGAGAAGGGTCTTGCCTTATATCTATACGTACCTCTTATCTTTGTCCACGAATTTACTCACCACGTTTTTGAGGATATGAAGCTGTCCAAAGGAAAATACAAGTATGACAAGAGCGAGGAGAGAGTTTGTGAGTACACTGCATTACCATAACTGAAGCAATATTAAGTTCTAACATTGCATATTACGACGTTATTCATTTTCATCATTTTCATCATCATTTTCATGGACCTTCATATATAATCGAATCAGCTAAATTATTAACTCAAAAAACGTGGGAAACGCCTCGAAAATACTCACCTATATATGCGGTTACCTTTTGCCAGGGCTCTTTCTTGATCTCGGATATATTAATCGTATTCTTCTAGATGATTGGCATACTATTATTACTCATGTTAATGCACATTATGTAAAGAAAGCCCTCTCCATATTATATTATTGGTGGGGACATGATAAGTCATCTGTGTATCTCCCAAGGTTACCAAAGCTTAACTATACTTCGTTTAAATATTACCTCTTCCAAAACATGATACCTGGATTAGATTTGTAGTTTTATAATAATAGGAATATGATGTTAGATAGCATATATGATAGGACGTACATTGATTTCAATACTCAACAGAAGAGAACTGAGTGTTAGAATAAAAGGTTTAAATTATCTTATTTTTCGCCTAAAACGAAGTGCACAGGTCTCTTCTCTAAAATTGACTTCCCGTACTCAACTGTTTCCTTGTAATCCAACGAGTTAATAAACTTCCTAAAGGACTCCAGGCTTTCCCACTTAGTGATTATTAAGTAGTCAGATGGATCTTCGACGTTTTTGTAGATTTTAGCCTCTAACATCCCTGAATTGCCTACATGTCTTACTACTTCCCTAAACCTCTCCTCAAACTCAATCTCCCTTCCTTTCTTCACTTTATAATTAATACCAACATTAATCATAACTCTCTTTACCCATCTCACTTATTAAGTATTTATCATTGCACTGAAAGTTTAGCATTTACTAATGAGTTTAACTTCTCCTTCGTTTTCAGCCTCCTCAACTCAATCAATTTTTCCACCTAATCCCTCCCAGGGTTTAACATTATTCGTGAAGGTAGTTAATATGGTCAGTATTAGAGAGGAGAGAGAAGAGAGCTCAAATATTAGGGAAAATGAGTAGTCAGATGGTAGGAACTTAACAATGTATAGCCCGTTAAGGTTGAAAACAAGTGGGGATTGGTACGTGCTCATAACTGCGCCTGCTATTGCAGGCCCAACAGCGCCTCCCATGGTTCTGAAAACTGTATTCATCGCTGTCCCCACTCCCATTACTTTGTTACTTATTGAAAAAATGAGTAAGTTTACTAGTGAAACGTTAAGTACAGTGGCCCCTATCATAGTCATCATTGCTACAATTAAGTAGTTACCTAATCCTATAGATGGCCCACTTAAAGATAAAATGCTCTGAATTAAGAATGAAAAGGAAGTTATTATACTTCCCGAGATGATTAGAGGTTTAGGCCCCATTTTGGATACTAGTGCCCCTGAGATTGGTCCAACTAATAACTGGATGATTCCTAAGGGGAATAAGGTTAAGCCTGTTGAGAGTATGTCAAGTCCAAACCCTACTGGATTAGGGAGCTCGAAGAGGAAAGTTAAGGTCTGGTAGCTCATGAAAAGGGCGAAACCTGCCATAAATGCAGCCAAGTTAGCCACTAAAACGTTTCTCTTCTTGAGTATGTTCAACGAAAGCAAGGGGTTAGGTACCTTTCTCTCTATTAATCCAAATGAAATGAAGGATGTGAGTGACAACAAAATGAAGGAAATTGTTTCCCCTGAGAGCCACCCCCAAGAAGGTGCTTCCGATACCGCTACCAAAAGGAGGCCTAGTCCAAGTCCAAGTGTAGAGGAGCCTAAATAATCAATTTTCATATTTGAATTCCTAAACCTTGACTCCCTTATTTCCTTGGACGTTAGAAAAGCTAAAATTACTACAAAAGGGATAACTGAATGATATGTGAACTGCCAACCAAACGATTGAGAAATATAAGCTCCCAAAGGTAGTCCTATAGCGCTTCCCACCCCAAACATTGCGCTCACAAGTCCTTGGGCTCTAGGAACTAGCTTAGGTGGGAACTCCTCCCTTATTAGGCTGAAAGCTAGAGGAAACATCCCTAGCCCTAGACCTTGTATTGCCCTGAAGAGTATTAAAAAGGAGAATGTAGGCGAAAAACCAGTTAACGTTACTGCAAGTGCATAGAGCCACATGAGGACAGTTAATACCCTCTTTTTACCGTAAATGTCTCCAAGTCTTCCTATTATAGGATTAAAAGTAGTGCCCGTTAGAAGGTAAACAGTTATAACCCAGCTCACTAGGGACTCATTAACTCCAAACTCGTTTTCAATTGTTGTTAGGGAAGGTATAAGCATGGATTCTGTATATAGCACAATAATTGCCAAAGGAGCTAGTATTGTCATAGCTTTATAAGCATACCTCTTGTCATATTCCATGAATTCATTAGTTATTGGAAAAGCATATAAGGCTATTCTTCTTTATTAACATAATAAATTCTCGTTTTATTTAACCTAGCGATTTCATTAAGGTAGTTAATTAAGTTTCAGTTCTCTGAATCCAATCTTATAATTGATAGGCTTTCCGATATTATTCTATTCCTTAACCTCCATAAAATGTTTCTCCACGCCTCAATTAACTCCTCTTTAGTCACCTTCATCTCGTTTTCCCTTGATATTACTCTTAAACTGTTAATGCATGTATCCCTCATTGGGCATTTATCGCATTTATCAGGTTCAGCTAATGGTAGGAAACCTATTAGGGATTTACTATCACTAATATATATAATCCCGTCCTTCAAAACAATTTTATCCTCCTCTACTTCATATGGAAAAGCAACCTTGAAGTTAATAGCGTTCTCCCATAATAAACCAACAGTTTTCAATTTTTTGACTGCAAAATAAAAGTAGCTCTTACTATTTTCCCCTTTTTCATGTGAGGAAAGCGCTTTAAAATATATATCTTGGTCGACTAACTTCCTGAAGAGGTTATATTTTAAAAACACGGATTTCCTATCAACGATAGTCCTATTAACAGAGTTTATCCTTATTAGACAGGAATTTTCATTAATCATATTATCTGGTTCGCATTATATGTAAAAAGTTTATGTTTAAATTTACCCCTACTTGTATTGCTTATTACATAATTATTCAACTATAAATATTTTCCCCCATGTTTTCACATACAAAACATGTTTACGTCTAAGCAATTCCTATTTTAATTTCATTAAACTTCATTACCTTTACACGAGATCTAACCTCGAGGATGAAAGGGCTCTTAATCAGTTCAATGTTAAAAAGTAATAAATTGGAATATATAAAATTAATTGGGCACATATGGAAAGAAAGAAGATGACAATAATAATTGTCGCAATAGCTTTATCAATATCCATTACATCCATGTTTATCCAAATTCCGTTGGCCCAGACTTCCCCTCAGATAATTGCATATAAGGTTACGGGAAAAGCCAATTTAGGGAACCCTGGGTCTGAGCAGTTTTGGGGAAATATACCTTGGGCTAACGTTACCTTATCCAGCAACCTTCAGGGAGTACCGACTTCTGGCTTAACGCCTTACCTATTAGTTAAGGCAGCGTGGAACGGGAGCTATCTATTTGTGTTAATGAGATGGCCTTCCCCTAATCCTGCATTTGATACGTGGTCTGCTGCAGCAGCTTCCTTTGTTCCTCCATCTCTTCTATCCAAAACGACTAAAAATGGTATAGCAGATTGGCAGGAGTTAATGCCTGGAACAACTTACAATATATCCCAAAACTATAGTAATTTCGTTTCGTACGTAAATGGAAACCTATATAAGGGTAGGATAGTCCTTAACTATCAAGGACTGAGCATTCCATTACCCAATGACACCTCAATAATGATAACTACTAACCACACTATTTTAGTTCCAGACAACAGGGGTTTCCAATGGCTCTTCGATAATTACGGTCTATTTTATGGGTATTACGTTAACAGTTCATGGTATTATCCAGATAGGGCAGCTATAATGTGGTACATGGGAACTGGGAGTAACCCAGGGGACTGCATGAATGTCGGTGGGGATTACCCAAACGAGAACTTTGATGGATACGTAATACCAAAAGTAGGTGGATCCCTATCTTCAGGGCCTGCAAGCATCTGGATGTGGGTCTCAGGTGCTACATGGAATTCAAGTGAAGACCCTGCATTCCAGATAAATATGTGGAGTAATACTTCAATAACTGGTTTAAACTATACGGATCAAGGGAATCACGGATTTGCCGTTCCATTATATACAAACCAAACTGCCCTCTATGAGGTAGATACTTCAGGGATTTGGTATCCTCCAGTTCAACAGGGAGGCTTAAATGGATCATTATTCTATATATGGACAGGTGCCAATTGGAGTAATGGGTATTGGACTCTTGAGTACATTAGACCAATGACTACCCCTAGTTATTTGGCATACTACGAACCTCAATTCCAAGTAGGTAAGGAATACGATGTGGCCTTCGCTATATGGCAAGGTAAGGAAGGGGAAACGCTCTTCGATAAGTCAATAACATCGAGTTTCCTTACACTATACATATCTCAACAAACCCCTCCAACTTCGACTTCTTACTCCTCTTCAACATCATCTACAACGCTCACTAACTCCTCCACTATAATTCCTTCTCAGGCTATAAACGCCGTGACATTAACTGTAACAGTAATGGGTACTATAATAGCCATAATAGCATTAGCTATCCTGTATTTGGTATACAGGAGATGAGGCTCATTGAAAAGCTTTGAGAAGGTTAATAACCTCCCCCTAATTACCCTCTTCTTTTTAGGGGTTTTACTCCAATTTCTCTTTAGACAGTCCGTTATAACTTTACTTCCAATACCCCTACACTTGAACTTTCTAGGGTATTTAGGTTTAATAGGAACCTTTGGGACGTTCCTTGAGCTCTCAATGCTAATTTCCCTATCCTTTATTCTCACAAAGCTGTCAAAGTTAATGTATTATGTAGCGTTCTTCACTCTAATATCCTCTTTGCTCCCCTTTATTTACCCACAATACTATGCGACACCACAATGGAAGTTCATTATAGTGTTCACTATAATATTTACTATCATCATTATGGTTAAGTCAACTATTAGCAGTAAAGGAATGACGAAGTACCTCCTAATTCCAACCTTAATCATGATACTCCTTGTTGACGTAGAAAGCATCATGTTATATTTAAACATAGGCTTATTGGTAGTTGACTACGCTTTATTGTTGTTTCTCTCATCAATTGGTTTTTTACTTTTCACTTTTTTCTGGGGAAAAGTGGGAATAAGGAAGGCAGCGATTTCTTACTTATCTGGGCTAGGTTCGTTAATTCTATTACTACCCCTTTTTATTCTTGTCTCAAGAAACAGGTTCATGGAGGTAATAATGAGCATGGTTATACCTTCAATAACGGGATTAACTTTATTAAATTCTACCGACTTATTCATTCTCTTAATATCATACATAATCGGGCTTTACTCGATAATAGCGATGGGAGTCAAGGGGAACTTAATGGCTTCTTCAGGATACTTAGCGGTGATAACTTCGGTGTTTTTAGGGTTAACGGGATATCATTTAATTCTATATCTATTCTCACCTGTTGTTGGATACTCATTAATGTGTAGTAGCATTAAAGAAAGCTTTGATTTACAGCGTTAATATTCCGAATCTTGAAAAACAATACGATGTAAGAATCCTTAAAAGACAATGGGAAAATATAGGGCAACGAATTATTGAAGCAATTCACAATTCTTGAAAGAGCTTAGTATCTTTCGGACTTTCAAATTCTTCATTAACCTTGCATTACAACATAGATGAAAAACTAACTTAAATGTCATCTTTTATCCTAAAATCAGTCCAATGGAAAAACCTTTTTATATTTTGTATTAAAAAAATATGGAAATCTCTTGCTTAAGTTAAATAATGGAGGAAGGGAAATGGCTTTAATAAGTTACGATGATGTGTTGTTTATTAAGAAAATGTTACATATTATGAGAAACCCAAAGACAAAGTTCGATACGAGGGAATTTGTAAAGAGAGGGGAATCGTATCTCTTTTCTTACGCAAATAGAAATAACATATCAATAGATGAGAAGAGGAGGAAGTTCCTGAAGAGCCTAATATTTGGAATTTCAGCTGCAGCAGTAGCCTCATTAATACCTGGGCTTGAATTGTTTGTTCCCCCTAACATTGCTCAAACCTCATCATTCCCCAAATCTATATTAGTTAATTCTTCAGGCAATCCAATTAAGGCATCTTCTATACCAGTTAACAGCCCAATAATTACTATATTTGAATATCCTCTTTCTGGAGAACCAAACTTTCTCATAAATTTAGGCGATGAAAACGACAGACCTGTTAAAGTTCCACAGTCAGAAGTAGTCGTTCCACAGTCAGGTAAATCATATATATTTCCTGGGGGTGTAGGTCCTTATAATTCTATAGTTGCGTATAGCGCTATTTGCCAGCACCTCGGTTGTCAGCCCCCAATATTTCATTTTTACCCTCCAAACCACGTTAATCCTTCCCAGATTACTTCCTCCCCTCCATCGCAGTTGTCAGCTGAGGCATACTTAGCTGCTAAAAAAGCAGGTATTCCTGCCGTTATTCATTGCGACTGTCATGGTTCTACTTACGATCCATATCACGGTGCTTCTGTTCTCACTGGTCCTACTGTAAGGCCTTTACCTGCTATCATCTTGGAGTGGGATAGCGACACAGACTACATCTACGCTATTGGGGTTATTGGTGTTGCTACCTATCCTCAAGGTGGAGATGGAATACCAACTAAAGACCCAAGCATAGATCTAGCATCTTCTTTCGGAAATTCAGTGGGAAACAAGACAGTTGTAAGTGAGACAGGCAATCCATTTTAAATGAAACGGATTTAAGGTTAAGAGGATAGGATATTTCTGATAAATAGCCCCTTATGAATACATGTTTTCAACTATTCATGAGTCCAAAGTTTAATCCTTTTAATGTTTAAATCTTGAATGACACTATGGGTTTCTGGGAAAAGATATCTAAATGGTTCAATGAGAGATTGGGGCTAGAGGAACTCCCATTCTTTAGAACTCCGGATTACATGTATAAAGTCGATTATTGGTTAGGAGCCCTTGTGGCATCTGCTTTCATATACACCGTAATCTCAGGTCTGGTCTTGCTCCTTTACTATAATTACAATCAAGGATTTAACTCGACAATGTTCATAATAAACGAAGCTCCTTATGGCTCTGCCCTCCTCTTTAGCCATTTATACGGTGCTTATGCTATGATATTGTTGGCTTACATACATATGTTTAGGAATTACTTCTCGGGAGCATATAAGAGACCTAGGGAACTGGTCTGGATTATAGGAGTGTTTATGTTAGTGTTAACCCTAGGAACTTCTTTCTTGGGTTATAGTTTAATAGGCGACGCTCTAGCTGTTAACGCGGTTGAGGTGGGTTCTGGCTTGATAACTTCTATTCCTCAGCTCTCCCCATTAGTTGCAGTATTCTTCGGTAATTACACTGTTGGGGATTTCTCAAGGGTTTTGGCCTGGCATATTATACTTACCGCCTTCCTAGGCGTCCTCTTCCTTTTCCACTTCTTCTTAGCTGAAACTTACGGTATAATGCCATCAAGGAAAGTGAAAGATAAGGTTCCAGCAGTATACAGTAAGGATGAGTGGCTGAAGTTTAACAAATGGTGGCCTAGGAATTTCATATACATGACGTCACTCATGTTCTTTACATGGGGCTTCATATTATTTATCCCCAACGCCTTAGCTTACTTAAATAATCTACCACCTCAATTGGAACCTTTCCTACAACCGAGACCGGGGCCCTCGCCTACAAGCCCCTTGGCCTCCACAATAACCCCCTATCCTCCATGGTTCTTCCTATTCCTATATAAAATTGCTGACTTCTCGAATGATATAGCGGTTTTCTTATCTATAGGCGTAATTATTCCTATTCTGTATTTAATACTGGTGCCATTTCTTGATAAAGGAAAGGAACTACATCCATTAAGGAGAAAAATATTTACTGTCTTCGGAATACTCATGATAACTTACCTAATACAAACCACTGTCTGGGGAGACTTAGCTCCAGGAGTTCAGGTAAGCATTGAAGAACAAATTATTGCTTATTTACCTCCATTATTAATTACATCAATTGGAGTCTGGCTAATCAAGCCCAAGGGGGAAGTGGGAGGGGGAAATAAGAGCCAAAAGGCTTCCACAGGACCTTTCATGATCTTGGTTTTCGTGATTATTTCCCTTTTACTGGCATCAGAGTTCTACAAGTTGATAACAGAATTTAACTTGTTCACTATGTCAGTCTTCTTAGCTGTTTCTCTGGTTTTCTATAAGATGGCTAAAAAATTAAAGCCTGTTGCACTTAAGGATATTGGAAGTCCGAACCTCCAAGAAGGGACTCTTCCCAGCGAGCCAGAGTGGAAAAAGAAGCTTGCAGAAGCATTAATAGCAATGCTATTCATATTATCCTTCACTATAGCATTCAATATTTGGACAATACCTTCTACAGGTTACGAATCCACTCTCTTCGGTGTGGATTTAGGACTCGTCTTCATAATGCTAGGTGAAGCTATATCATTATATCATTATGTGGTTTACAGAAAATGACGATGTTAATAATTATTAGGTAAAGTTGCTTTCCCTTAATAGTGAGATATATTGTACGTTATATAAGTTCACACTATAAATAAGTTCCCCTCCCTACTCAAAAACAGAAAGCAAACAAACTTCTTTTGTATTGCTCTCCTCAAGAAGGAATTCCTTTATATTTAATACTCCTCCTTAAGGAATCCAAAATTCAATTAATATAATCATTCACCTACTTCTGTTTCTGGAACCAAAAGAGGTCTGTAGATCATCTCTTATAAAAATTTTCACAGACTATTTTCTTGATACTGAATAACGTTGATCTCTAGTAATATAAACCACTATACCTTCAGAGACCATATTTTATATATCGTCAAAAATCTCCGATTTTATAAATTATTGAAAAACCTCATTCTTCTCGGTAGATTTAGAGGGATAAGTTGTGGTTACTTAGACCATAGAGCTCCTTTAGCGTAGTTACTTAAAACGCAACACATTATTTTAATCTCAAGTTCATAAACGTTTCGGAGCAGGAATAGGATGGAAATTTCATTTCAGTAATAAAAATAGATCAAACCTCCAAGAGACTGAAGGACTCCGCCTAACATTAAGGGTAAGGAAGGCCCTAGCTCCATTATATATCCTCTCGCTCCAGAGCTCATCTGAGCTAACCTAGTAGCCATTGCTTGAATGCTAGACCCAGTTCCTAAGTCTTCTTCTGAAAGCCCTCTAACATTAACTGTGGACCTATTAGGCATACCAAGGCCTGCATTAAAATTCCTTATTACGTAGAGAGCTGATGCGCTCAAGAGGAAAGGGGAAAACGCCATACCTATGAGGAATATCCCCATTGAGGATTCTTGTGAGAGAAGCGAGTTTAAGAGTGTTATATCTTATCCTTGATGCGGTAATAGAACCTAGAGCTGTAGCGATCGAGGAAGCAGTGAATATTAACCCTATTTGAAAGAGAGTAGAATGGAAGACAATAGAGTACCAAAGCGGTAACAGTGGAATTGTTATACCTATTCCTGCACCTGTTACAGCATTGCTTATTGATACCTTCAATATGTACCTAAGACTAGATCTCCTCATAAATCTTGTGCTCTTTTTTGGTCTATCCCTTTCCTTTACCTTGATTATTGAGATAGTAGAGGAGAATAGCAAAAGCGAGGAAACCAAGTAGAGGATTCTATAGCTTTTCAGATGTGAAATAGGGAGGAAATCATGGAGCGAAAGCAATAGGCCTCCTCCAATTCCGGCAAACAAAGATAAAGAGGTTAGTTTGCCTAAGCGTTTTACCCTTTCATGCTCATCCCCCCAATTACTAGCCACTAGTTCAGTTAACCCAGGGGAGAATAGACGTCTAGCACCTCCCGCAGTTCCTCCTATACATGCTAGGATAAGACATGCTATAATTAAATAGAGGTTATCAACTAAACTCAGAAGTAAAATTGATATAGAAGGGATGATCTCGAATATTATTAAAAACCCTCATATATCCTATTCTATTGCCTAATATCCCCATTATTAGGGAAAATAGCTAGATGTAACCTGTAATACCCAAGTAAATTATCCGATTGTGGGTGCGCTAGTACTATGGTAGATAAATAAAGGGGAGAGGAAAGATTTTCGAATATAATGCCTATACTCCTTAAAAACCTAGAAATCATGAGAAACTTGAAGCCCATATCGTCCAACGGTTCACCTTGTATTAATAAATAAATAATTTCATAAAAGGTTAACTAATTATTATGAAGCATCTGTCAAGAGGAGGGTTAATGAAAATTAAGCTTTTTGTTACATAAATTCCACATAATTAAATATCTCTATTAATTGCGGATTTATCCTTTCCCTTAAAACTTTTATCCAGTATATCCTCTCATATATCCTAATAAAGAAATGGGTGATTGCAAATGTGCTTAACTTTCACAGAGGACTATTACTTTCATATAAAAACGTTCCCAACTGTTTGCCCCTTCGCTTTTATTCCACTAACAACCAAGAAAGGTTTGAACATTAACCACGTTATCATCTTGATCAAGTGTTAATAATGGAACTCCTTTGAAGTCAAGTCATTTGCTTACCTTCATTTCGTCCCATCCCCTTTGAGCTTTGCTTGCATTGCAACCCTCCCCGTTTAATGAAATGCATATCAAATGAATAAAGGTATTTCTATGAAAGCTAAAAGAGGTTAGCATCCATCTAATCTCCATGAAACATATTTCTTACACAACAAATTTAGCCAGCCAATTAACACTCAAATCTAGGTTTTAAGGTAAAGCCTTGTCTTCCTTCATTTGATTTCCTTTCCAGTGATTAATGTTATGCCTAGCTCTTTACTCTTTGATTTCAAGTAATCAAATACTTCTTGAGGGGCATTTTCCACTGCCAACAACTTCATGAATGAACTCTTTCCAAATAATTCCTCTGCGAACTTCGCGTTATCTAAGAGCTTATTCAATTCTTCTTCAGCTTTCTTTACGCTGTTTAAAACTGTAGTAACTTCACCTACTACGAGTGGTTCAATACACAAAATATCTATTTCCTTAAATGCCTTATTAACTGGATTAAATAAATTAACATGAGCGTTTACAGTGAAGTCCTTGAAGCCCTTTTCCTTTAATAATACCTCTATGAAATGGGAAGTGTAATATTCCAGGGAAATACCTATTGACCTCTTGATGTCCTCTAGGGTTGAAGCTAAATATCTGAAATACCTCTCTGTGTTCTCAAAACCTTTGTTCATCTGCTCCTCCAATGTGATGAACTTCTTGTCGTGCTCTTCAAGCCTCTTCACTATCTCATCGAACTTCTTGTCGTGCTCTTCAAGCCTCTTCACTATCTCATCGAACTTCTTGTCGTGCTCTTCAAGCCTCTTCACTATCTCATCGAACTTCTTGTCGTGCTCTTCAAGCCTCTTCACTATCTCATCGAACTTCTTGTCGTGCTCTTCAAGCCTCTTCACTATCTCATCGAACTTCTTGTCGTGAGCCTCGAACCTCTGACTCATCTCCCTTAACATCCTGTTGAAATCTTCCCTCAGCTTCACAAGTTCTGCCTGGAAACTCCTTGCACTTTCATCAGATAATGTAATGGCTTTGGACAACTCCTCCCTAATTTGCCTTATCTCATGGTGAAGTAATGAGGAGAGGAGTTTCTCGGCTAACTTCTTAGTCCCCTCAGGATCCCTTTCCAGCTCCTCCAATAGCCTATCTAAGACAGATCCCATATTCAGTTAATTTATACCTAAACTGCCTAATAAATTGCTAACCCGTTTAAGTGATTTAAAAATTTGTCTCATACATAGAAAATTATTATTTTAGAGTAAAGAACCAATAATGTAATATTGTAAGGGTGTATTAATAGAATCCATCTCGCTTTATATGTTAGACCTAAAATTTCATGTTATTAGCTTTTGCTTAATTTGATTTTTGGCCTTAAGTAAACGAGAAAGAACCTCAGGATTTTGTAATTCACTCTGTCTTAATGTTGAAATATGGATTTTTGTCTTTCTCTTCAAGATAGACTATTTTGCTTGAGAAGTTAGCTACTTCCTTAGCTATTTCCTTTTCCTTATCCCTCTTACTCTTCCATCTCTGCATCAAAATTAGTGTTTCAATCATCGAGATAGGTAACTTAAGTGTCCTGAAGATGTATTTATAGAGGTTCTTCAAAAAGTACCTCTCAGCGTTCCTCAAATAAAATTCCTTCCTAGGGTCTATCCTCACCTTCTTCCCAATTAAGGCTAATAACTTCCCCTTCAAGTACTTCCTTAGGTAGAAGGTGTGATTCCCCAGAACCGCTAGTAGTTGGATTAGTATAGGGTTTACTTTAGTCCTCATAACTGGTCTCAGCAAATCATAGTATTCCCAATCCAACGTGAACAACTCCCCTTTGCTTATAGCGTTGTGGAAAACCCTTGTTCCAGGCAAAGGAGTGTAAATACTGAATTGCACACCATCAGCTCCAACATCGCTTAACTTGTAGGAATAACTTATTGTGGATATTAAATCATGTAAATTTTCATATGGAGCTCCCAATATCATACCCAAAAACACTATAACCCCGTTATCGTTGAGTACCTTAACTGCCCTGAAAGCTTGATCACTCCTTATCCCCTTGTGCATCTCCTTTATTACCCTCTCACTACCGCTCTCTACCCCTAAGAAGGCAACCCTTAATCCTGCTTCTGAGGCCATCTTTATAACTTCAGGATTCATAGCAGTTACATCTACCCTCATCTGGGCAAGGAAGTTAACCTTCAACTCCCTCTCCAACATTTGGTTGAAGAGGTTCATCCTTTGCCTTATATTTGGCCAGACTATGAATATGTCGTCCACGAAGAATACCCAATCATATCCCAGACCTTTTATTGCCTCTAGCTCCTTTAATATCCTCCTGTTTGATTTGTTCCTCCATTTGTGTCCCCAAGTTGGGGTTACAGAGCAGAAATCGCATGAATATGGGCAACCCCTAGCTGTTTCCATAGCAGCTAAATAGCCATTCTCATCTATAACCTTTATCCTGTACTTTCTCTTATCTATTAAGTGGAATGCAGGCATTGGTAGTTTGTCTAAGTCCTGTATTAGTGGTCTAGGTGCGCCTTCAAATACTTCACCTTCCCTCTCCTTGTAAACTATCCCCCTTACATCCCTTAAGCTCTCCCTTTTCTCCAGTCTCTCAGCTATCTCCATAATAGTCTCATCCGCTTCGCCCCTGACAACTATGTCGAACCCCTCCCTCAGGAGTTGATAGGGGACAAATGTAGCGTGATGCCCTCCTGCTATTAAAGTAACTCCCCTGTCCTGCTCCTTTATCCCTTTCGCTATTGCCACAGCGTTCTTGTATCCCGCAGTTGCATGGAGTGAAATCCCAACGATATCAGGGTTGAAACTCATTGCCTCCCTTATAACTTTCCAGTTACTCATCTCGCCAACTTCTTGGTCTATTACTTTCACTTGATCTCCCCTTGAAATGAGGCAACCACCAAGTTGTAATAATCCATAAGGTATTGGACTGAAACCGAAGCTGTCCTCATACCCCCTGTAAAAAGAAACCCTGGGCATTATGAGGACTGCTTTCACGAAATTTCATATTCACATCTGCGTTTATAAGTCTATATGTTTATACTTTTACGTGAATTAAAATTTTAGAATTTTTATTTATATACTGAATTAAGCATATTTATCCCTTTACATTACTATTTTCACCTACTTCATTAACATTTGCTTTTAACAAGTTTACGTTGAAATGCAATTTAGTTGTGATATTTCAACGTTTTAGCCTCCTTTAATTAAATTGATTCTAGATTCTATCAGACGACTTCACGTGGAACTATTATATTACTCCATTTTTAAGAAAATTTATTCCACTGCTAGATATAGTTAAAAATTTAAAAAGCAATTTCATGTGTAAGTTATTAACTCAAAGAATTCCCAATTCAATGAAGTACGCATCAAGCTTAGAGTACAATGAAGTACGCATCAAGCTTAGAGTAAATTCCTTAGATATTAGATGATAATAAAACTGCGATAATCGCTAGTAGGAAATTACTGACTTCAATAACTTTGATGTTTCGTCATGGTGGATAAGGTCATACTGTCAAATTAGTTCATTTAACACTTAACCTAATGGTTAACCCTTTTCAGATCTAAGATCTTTTTCCATAACTTTTCCTCTACCTCTATATACCCCTTCTTCAAGTTCTCCTCCCTTATTCTCGTTGAGCGTGCTCCAGGTTTTTCCTTAAGTATTCCCTCTATTTTCTTTACTGCATCGCCTTTACCCTCAAAGTACTCAGGGTTCAAGACTATCATTACTTCGCCCTTATTAGATTCCCTTTCTGTATTTAAAACACCTACTACATCTACACTCAAAGCTGATCCAGTTAAGTAAGAAACTAGTAGGTCAAGTGTCAAGGCTATTAAGAAACCTTTAAAACCACCTATTGGCAGTATCCCTCCCTTCAAGGCTTCCTCAGGGTTCTCCGTTTCCCTCCCCTCTACATCAACTGCTACTCCTTTAGGCAACTTCATCCCCTTATTCAAGTAATCCATTATTTTCCCCCTTGAAATTGAAGCCAAGGAGGAATCTAAAACGTAGTCAGGAGGTATTCCCACACTTAAGGGAGATGTTGAGAGTACACGTTTACCGTTCTCAGGGTTTACTACAATGGGTTCCCCATTTCCAAACATTATCGCAATATAACCCCTCTTAGCTAATTTTTGGGTGTAGTAACCTAGGAAACCTATATGAGAGGAGTTCCTTACACATAAAATGTTTACAGCGTTCATGAAATTTCCTGATATTAATCTATTCCAAATGGCTATCCCTATGCTATGTCTTCCATCTATAAGTAATGAGGAAGGGCTTCTTTTCACTACTTCGTATTCCACTTTCCTCCTTATAGTCCCAATGTCAACCCCCTTTATTAAGGGTATCACTCTAAGTAAACCATGGGAGGACTTGCCTCTAAGCTCCGCCTCTAAGAAATGATCTATTAGTACATCCTTGTCCTCTATTTCTCTTGAAGAGAACAGCTCATCAAGAGCCTTCCTTACTTCCTCTACATTTACTTTCATAGATTTCCACTGGGCTTTGGATCTTTTATTTGTTTCTCTTACTGGCAATTTAATCTAAAAGGGAATTTCTAATCTTTTTTAGTATTAACTATTAAACCAAAAAGTTTTTAATTGTTAGTCTGTATACAATTACGTGTACCCATGAGCAAGGAACCTACTACAGGATTCCTAATAGTCCTAGCGCTCGCATCTACAGCTGGCTTAACAGTCGAGTTCTACAGCTTCGTTATATATGGTTACGCAGCTTCACAGGCATTCCCCAAGATATTCTTCCCTAGCGTTCCCGCTACACTTGGTGTGGTGCTCTCTTTCCTTACATTCGCAGCTGGCTTTCCAGCTAGGGTGGTAGGTGGTTTCATCTTCGGTCACTTCGGAGACAGGATAGGGAGATCTTTCGCTTTTTTCTGGGACTTAATAATTATCGGCATTTCAAGCGTATTAATAGCAGTTCTTCCTGGAGCAGACGTTTTAGGTCTTTTTGCCCCTACTCTATTAGTAATATTAAGGTTCGTCCAAGGGTTAGGGCTAGGAGGGGAATTCGGAGGCGCCACCTCTCTCTTAGCCGAGTTCACATCGAGGAGAAAACATAGAGCCTTTTGGGTTGGATTTGCCAATGCAGGTTTCTCAGTAGGCGGAGCACTAGGAGCATTGGCCCTTCTCATCCCAAATTTCTCTACTACTGGTTGGAGGATTGCCTTCTTACTCTCCTTGGCAATAGTTGTCCCCTCCCTTATTGCAAGGTATTTAATAAAGGAGAGCCCATTCATGGTCGAGCTCATAAAGAGGGGGGCAGTCGCAAAATATCCTAGCATTTCAGTATTCAAGAGGTACTTAAAGCCAATAATACTGCTTTCCCTCTTCTCCTCTTTCCAACAGTTTGATGGCTATACATCCCTCACATACATGGTAGACTACATGTCTAAAGCGGGCTATGAGCTTTCCCTCATCTCCTTCATAGTTTTGACAGGCAGGATATTTGACTTCGCAGGGGTATTCATGAACGGTTGGCTATCCCAAGTCACAAAGAGGAAACTAGCTGGGTATTTAACGGTTTCTATAACTACATTGCTTTCCTATCCTTATGTCCTTTCCATTCTCAGTAAGAACATACCTTTAGTTTTAGTAACTCAGTCCTTAATAGTCTTCCTAGGGGTTGGAACGCTGCATGCACTAGCACCTGTTCTCACTTCCGAGCAGTTCCCCACGAAGTATAGGTATTCAGGGTCTGGCATAGCTTATGAGCTTTCCTCAGTTATAGGGGGGATGTTCACGCCTTCAATACTAGCATATTTAATAGGCTCCAACGTTTCCTCCAATTACTTCTACATCCCATTACTTTACTTAATATACGGTGTAATAGCTATAATCTCAGTTTCTTTACTTAGAGAAACCAAAGGATTAAAGTTGGAAGAATTAGATAAGGAAGAAATTATCAAATAAAAGGTAATCTTTTTTTATAAATAATATATCAATGTATACAGAAAAGTATATAAAGGGGTGATCCTATATCACTTATGCCTCACTTCCTGATTCACGATAAGAAAGACAACGTGGGCGTATTAATAGTTGACGTAAAGAGGGGGCAAGAAATTGTTGGGGTTTACCTAGAGGGTCAAGGGGAGGTGAAAGTTACAGCCCTAAACGACATCCCGTTAGGTCATAAGATAGCCTTAGAGTATATTAGGGAAGGGGAGAAAGCCGTAAAGTACGGTAGGCCAATAGGAATAGCTATAAAAGATATAAAGATAGGGGAACACGTTCACGTTCATAACTTAAAGTCCCTAAGATGGGGGTCACTATCAAGGAGGTGAGATAATGGTTAAACCCACAGTTAAGGGTTATATAAGGGAAAACGGTACAGTTGGTGTGAGGAACCACGTACTAATTCTACCAGTAGACGATCTATCAAACGCCGCTGCTATAGGGATAGAGAGGCTAATAAAAGGAGTAACTGCAATCCCCCACCCATACGGCAGGTTGCAGTTCGGCAAGGATTTAGATCTCTTCTTCCACATCCTCTCAGGTACTGGTGCAAACCCTAATGTAGCTGCAGCATTAATTATAGGAATAGAGGACAAGTGGGCAAACAAGGTAGCTGATAGGATAGCTGAAACTGGGAAACCCGTAGAGGTCTTCTCAATAGAGGGCAATGGAGATTTAAAGGTCATAGAGAGAGCATCTAGAAAGGCGAAGGAGTTCGTTCAATTTGCAAGTGAAAGACAGAGGACGGAAGTGGACCTCTCCTCCCTAGTAATGAGCATTAAATGCGGTGAATCAGACACTACTTCAGGACTAGCAAGTAATCCTGCTACTGGGAAGGCAGTTGACAAGCTAATAGATTACGGTGCAACTGTTATGTTCGGCGAAACCTCAGAACTTACAGGCGCTGAAGACATTGTTGCTAGCAGGATAACTGACGAAAACCTGAGGAGGAAATTCTTAGATATATATAGAGAATATGTTAATTTCATAGAGTCACAGGGAGTTGATCTCCTTGGTTCCCAGCCAACAGAGGGAAACATAAAGGGGGGGCTCACTACAATTGAGGAGAAGGCTTTAGGGAACATACAAAAGCTAGGAAGTAAACCCATTAATTGCGTACTCGATTACCTAGAGAACTTACCTAAGGGTAGCTCTAGGCTCTGCTTTGTCAACACTTCCTCAGCAGGAGCTGAAGCAGTAACCCTCTTTGCTTCTAAGGGTTCAGTACTCCACTTGTTCACTACAGGTCAAGGAAACGTAGTGGGTCATCCTATAATCCCAGTAGTTAAGATATCTGCGAACCCAAAAACAGTCAAGGCTATGCCAGAGCACATTGATGTTGATGTTTCAGATCTCCTCGAGTTAAAGATAAAACTGGAAGAGGCTGGAGAAAGGATATTTAACTATACTTTAAGGGTTGCAAATGGCCTTCTTACTTCTGCAGAAATATTAAGGCATGAAGAGTTCTCACCTATAAAGCTATACATAAGTGCATAAAATGGAGGTAATCGATATAAAGTATTTTCCCCTCTCTATACCTTACATAGACGATCCACAACCATTATGGGTAAATGAGTGGGGAATTCAGCTATATATTAAGGCATTGGTAAGAGAAGAGGGACAAGAGATAAGAGTAGGATGGGGGGAAACGCTAGTAGCAGGTAGCGGGATTATCTCATCCTATATAGGTGTTATAGAGGACTTACTAATTCCATATATAATGAAGGAGAGGAAAATAAATTCCGTCAGTTCTCTTTTCGAAAGGCTTGAGAAAATAACCTTCACAGCGGGGAACTGCGGGGTGGTAAGCGGGGCATTTAGTGGAGTGGAGATGGCCCTTAACCATGCATCAAATTCATACAAGTACATAGGAAGGGTTAGGGAAAGGGTTCCTGTTTACGCCAGTTTCCCTAGGTATAAGGATTGCAAAGAAGCTCTAAAGGCATCGAGAATTGCTGTTGAGAGGGGTTTTGACTTAATTAAGCTTCACCAACCTTACAGCGAAGTGGAGGATTGCTTGAAAGAAATTAAGAGGGAAATCAACGTCAAAGTGGCCATTGACTTGAATTGCCCATTCGATTACGAGAGGGCTATTAAGTTCCTTGACAGGATTTCAAGATATGAAGTAGAGTGGGTTGAGGAACCTATATGGCCTCCTAATGACTACGAAACCATGAGCAAATTAGCTGAGAAAACAGGGGTTTTAATAGCTGCTGGAGAAAATGAGTTCACGTTAACTGGATTCAAGAGGCTAATGAATTCTGGAATTGCATTAGTACAGCCAGATATTGCTAAGATAGGGGGATTAAAGAAATTCATGGATGTCCTTAGCCTAGCTAAGGCAATGAATATCAAGGTAATCCCACACTTGAGGCCCCAAAGATCATATATAGCGTTATTCCACACCTTATATGTCGCTTCCACAAATTTATGGATAAAGATGGTTGAATACCCATTGGCCCCCCTTCCTAGAGATGTATTCCCTTTAATACCTGAGGTTAAGAAAGGGGAAGCTATTGTGCCAGATAAATTAGTAATTAATGAGGACGCTTTAAGGAATTACCCGTTTGAGAGAAAATTGAGGGTTTTGATGTTCTCAGACTTACCTGAAGGTGGTTAAAACATTATGGGAATTATCCTTTCCTTTACGTAATTGAACACGTTCTCCTCATGCTGCCTCATCCTTTTATACGCCTCATCTGGATTTCTCATGACAATTGCCTCCACTACGTTCTCGTGTTCCCTTATTTCGTCCTCTCTCCTCTGAACGCTTGTGAAAATCGTGACCCTGACAATCTTCAATTTAGTCCTTATCCTACCCAGTGTCTCCTCTATATACTTATTACAACTTGCTTTGGCTATCATCTCGTGTACTGAACCGTTGAGTTCAGCAAGTGAAACAGGGTCATTTACATGCCCAGACTTTATTTGATTTATAACCTCTTTCATCATCTTCAATTCCTCCTCTTTAGCCCTCAATGAAGCCAGCTTGGCTGCTTCTGCCTCAAGGGGAATCCTTATCTCATATAATTGGATAACTTCCTCCTTGTTTATTGGTGCAACCACGTAGGATTTCCCTTCCTTCACTATTAGCCCTTCCCTCTCTAACATAGCTAGTGCCTCCCTCACTGGGGTTCTACTAACATTTAACCTAGAGGCCAGTAACTCCTCCTTAAGCACGTCCCTTACCTTCAATTTCCCACCTATAATCTCCCTTATAAGTTCATTATATATAGCTTTTGAAAGGGACATGTTAGATTTAAAATGGGAGAGCTTAAATCATTTCCCATTTGAAATAAATCATAATGTTGGTTAATTCAGTGAAGTTCTCCTTCTCTATTATGACTGACTCTAAAGAAAGTCTAGGTGAAAACAGACATTAAAGTTATACAACTGGTGAACCCTTTTTCACGTTAACAGGTCTTTATATTTATTTATAGCTAAGGTTTAATAATAAGAGATACCATATCACGACTATGTAGTCTCAGAGGGATGGAAATAATGAAGGGGAAAGGAGTGAGGGATGCCTTTTGCTTGAATTCCATGAAACAAAGGTGATGAGAGCGCATGATTGTAGGGCTAATTCCCAATAGATTATGAATGAGAGGAAAAATAATTGAAATAACAGTGAAGGGATAAACGAAAACAACCCTAAGCTTTTATACCGCTATTTATAACTAAACTCGTGAGCATCTTAAGTTATAGGGTCGGAGAGGAATTCGATTTAATAGTAAACAGCATAAAAGAGCTCATATCGAGAGAGTGGAACACGAGGGAATACTTTAAAGTGGATAAAGAAAAGGTGAGGGGTCTATTCCAAAAGCTAAGGGATTTGGGGCTATTTCAATACTTAAGGGACTGCAAGAGGGAAGAAGCCCTCCTCATTAATGAGCTCCTGGCAGAGAACCTCTTACCTGGTGTAATTACAAACACAGCAATAGGGGTAAGGGTAGCTGAAATTGAGGACTCACCTATAGGAATTGGGCTTAAGGATAAAATAGGAAACCTAGAGGAAGTGGAGCTATTGATAACTGAAAAAGGCGTTACTATTCCATCAAAGGTAAAATGGGAATTAATTGAGCCAATCGACCCACTTTATAAGGTTTATCTAGTTAGAGAAGCAAGTTGGGATGAGAAGAGAGTGAATTTACAGGAGATGCTGTTGCTCTCCTCCTCCCAAATAATAGGCTCAGCTAAAGCCTGTATTTCGCTGGCAATTGATTACGCTAAGACGAGGGAGGCTTTTGGAAGGCCTATAGGTTCTTATCAAGCAGTAAAGCACAAACTAGTAAATAATGCGATAGGCTTAGAGCTGGCTAGGTCGTTGTACTTAACTAGAGAAGCGGAGAAAATAGACCCGAAGAAGGTATTGAAGTATTCCTTCCAGAAATCATATAACGCAATTTTGGACTCAATTCAAGTCCATGGAGGAATAGGGTTTACAACCCAGACAGACTTACACTTGCACTTGAGGAGGATAGTTTCTATATATAAGACTCTTGAATAATGGTTTATTACATTTGATTAGTCATAGGTAGGTTATACGCTTTGAGCAGTTTATCACTGAAAGACGTCTTCGTTTGATGAAACTCGAACGTGGTCCATGGTCGTGTTAAAGGAGCATCGTATTCCGAAAGCAAGGAAAACATGTAGTTAAGGGCTTTACTCAATTATAAATGGAGTAGAGCGTTTGGTTTGAAGGCAAAGGGCAAATTGTCACAGTAAAACACCTAAAACTCTAATTTCCTATTTTCATTTGTACACCCTATTTCCCTTAACTCCTTTTTCCTAGCTAAATCATAGGCAATCCTGCTCAATTTATCTGCTTCCTCGTTATACTCCCTGGGGATCCACTTTACTATAGCTCTCAGCTCTTTCTTCAACTCCATTGCTTTTTCGTATAGGGGTTTTATCCTATGGGACTTAACCTTATACTCTCCATTAATTTGCTTAATTACTAGTTGGGAGTCGCCCATAATAATTGGTTCAGTAACATTTAGCAATAACATCCTCTGCATCAAACATATTATTCCCTTGTATTCAGCCACGTTATTCGTTGAGTTTATACTAAATGGCTCAGCTGCTAAGCCGTATCCAATATACTTAATTTCGTTAATATATATAACGTAACCGAATGTTGCTATCCCTCCAGGGTTAATTGGTTCACATAAGCCGTCGAAATATCCTGTTACTTTCCACACGAACTATTATGGGAATCTCATTTTATAAAATAATGGGGCTAATGCTTTGTGTGAACGGCTATACCCCTTGTTTCTCTATAGGCGATTAATTATAGCAACACTTTAATTTTCAGTAGATGGATTAGGAGTGTAAGTTGAGGAAGAAAAGTGGATACTTTTTACTTGGAAACTTTTTTAGGTTTAATTAACTTAATTTATTTTAAAACTAACTTAGATATTTATCTCGACCTTTCAAATACAATAGATCAATTCCTCAGTGTGCTCAAACTGCTTTTCACTTATCTTGGATTTTCTGATGTAATTAAGAGAGCTGGGAATAATGAAGACATGTGCAGAATGCAATCTAAGGGAACCCATGACCAATCTATCGGTAAGGTTAATATGTAATTATTGCGGTTATGAATCTAAATGGGAGGGGTCTCTGACCCTCTCGTCTGCCCCTCAAATGAGAGATGTAAGAGCGAATCGATGAGGGAAACCCTCGCCCTTCCCTGTAAACCGAAAATCCACATCAATTGGAAAGGTTATTAAAGGATTTCTAAGGAAATTTTTGGGTCTACCGTTCCAGGGCGGAAGTCAGTTTCAGTTGTACTACGTGCTTCGCATAAAAGCACGAAATATCATATCATCCCTCTTGATATGAAGTAATGCTGTCTTTCTTGAATTTCTCTGCTGTCCTAAGTAGTTAATATACTTCGTTGTTAGCACTCATTGCTGATCATTCAAATATAGTAGAATAAAAGCTCCGGCGTGTTCTCAGATTTACTCATGTCTTAAATAAACTATCCAAAGAGTAGAAGATTCATAGGATTACAAAGGGGAGTTAAAGGACTCATTATAGAAATGATAAATCCTACTTCGGGAGAAGGTCCTAAGAACTATGAAACGAAATTTTAGGGGTACTAGATAACTAGCTCCAGAAATATATTGCGACTTTAGCTGTTGAGAAAAGCCTAATGTGGGAAGAATGTAATTAGGGAAAGAAGAGATTATTGTCTTATTGAAAGGAAAACGCTTGAAATTTTAATTGGAGAAAATTTAGGGTATTCATCAAGAGATGTATTGAGTTCACAACATATATAAAGCTTTTTAAAACGCAATCTTGCAGAAATATGAGAGGTTTCGCTCAATCTCCTGATAACCAAAAACATATTAAATTAAAACGAAGCACTTTTATGCCTAACCTAAAAAAGATGGTAACGTTTATAATAACGTTTTTCCTCCTAACGGCTTTAATATATGGAATGCAAATTAATATACTTAAATCCAAGGCTACCACCCAAGTCCTCTCTAAATCCAAGAACACAGACCCTTCAGGGACTTTTGTAATATATCCAAATCATTACGAATACATCCCAATACAACTTCAAACTGGGATGAATGCTACTTTTCAAGTAAGTTCAAATGTATTAGTAAATATGTACTTTATGACATACTCCCAATTTTCCAGTTTTACCTCCTGGGGATCACAGACTGCAATTTACTACTCTGAAAACACCTCAGCAAAGGCCAACATTGGACCCCTTGTAGGTGGAACTTATTATTTAGTAATATATAACTACCCTTCCTCAAAGAACGCAACGATTAGTTACTCCCTCTCTACTTAACCTATAAACATTTACTCTACTTATCTTTCCCTTCCAGTGCCAGTAGGTATTGCAGATTACGGAGTGCTTAACGCGTCTGGGGTTTTAAAGCCCTACAAGATCTTCTACGATGAGGCTATAGGAGTTGCAACTATTTACTCCTTATATGCATATAACCCTTATCCTCCCTTTAGCATCTCACAGTTTGGGGCTAGCTTACAGCAAAACGTAGTCCTGCAAGTCAACACTACAAGCGGGAACTATGAATACTGGCTACAAAATGCCGTCCTATTTATTACAAATGTCGATAAGATGAACTTTTTAGATAACGTATGGAACTTGAGCTCTCTCCATTCAAGTTTGACTAACGAGACAATTAATGGTGGAGGTAAAGTTTCTCAATTAGGTAGCGACTACTATTATTACTTCATGAAATCTCCTTTCCAGTACTCTCTTCCCTTGAGCATATATCTATATATAACGTTTAGTTACTCCTATAATGCAGTTTACGTTAACTTCGGTTACTCCCTAGGATCATCAACTCCTATAACGTGGTACGATACCGTTACAATTCACGAGAGCGGGGTTAATAACGCTTCCCTTGTAATAAGCGGTTACAGCTTAAACCCTGGCGGGGGTTTTTACGACTCCGAGTTAGTTTTTGGGAGAGAGAGGAACAGTGAGGTAACTGATTTCACCTCCATGAATGCAACCCTCTCCATGAAGTACAAACTCCCCAATGGATCATTAAGCCTTCCCCCAGCTCTCTACGGTTTTGGAAGCGACACTGCTAAGGCAGCTGACGACCTCTCAACTGTTCTAATCAACGGTACTCCTACAGTTGAAATAGGCAACGGGAACTTCAGCCCCATATATTATTCAGTAGAGATCCTAACCTTTAGCGCTTAATTAACTTTAAACACTTCCACTGTTGATGCAAACATGAAGGTTCCAGTAAAGTTGAGCTCGTCTTTGTCAAATGGAGTTTTGCCTTACACTTATTACTTCTACCTGGATGGAAGGCCCATTTATAATTTCACCACCTACTCAAGTCAGTTGAGCGAGACATTATACCTCCCCCAACTTAACCAAGGGACTTACAAGCTTGAGGTAAGTGTTTGCGACAGCGCGGGACACAAGGCTTACTCCTCAAATAACTTGAAAGTAAACCCTGACTTAATTGGGTCTATTACGTCAAATGTTAGTGTTACAGATGCTAACCTCCCCTTTAACTTGTCTTACTTCGCTTATAACGGCACTCCTCCCTATAACTACTCTCTCTACGTTAACGGGGAATTAGTGGGGAAAAACAATAGCTATATAATTACCTGGGTAGCAAATTAATTATACCAGATTTCCCTGGAAAATGGAGCTTTGTGCTTGTAATTACTGATTCTGCAGGCTATAATGTGACCTACACTTACTCTTTAGAAGTTAATCAAGACCCTCCTCTAAAGGTTATCGGAGTCAAAGAAGTGCTAGACGTAAACATGCCACTTAACCTCTTCCTGTTTGCCTCCCTAGGATTTAATTTTTCCTTATTTTTGTCTCAAAAATCATCTCTTTCCAAGAGAAATAGAGGTTATTCGACTGGATACATATAAATTTTAAGACAAATTGAAGGATATTAAAAAAGAGTATTACAAAAGACTGAAAGCCTCGCCCCTTCTAGGATTAACTTGATCCACGCTCAGATAGTTACCTTGTACCTCAGCTTCGCGTCTATAGATAATGTGAGAAGGTTCATGTACACGAGTTTACTCGTAGAGCGAATTAATCAGGAAACCTTCCTTTATTACGAGGAGGATATCTTCTCCTTCTTGCCCTGAAACGATGAGGGTTGTGTTTTCTTAACCTTTTCATCCATCTAACAAGCTTTCTTAAGGCCCATATTATCACAGCTAAGATTGCTATTATTATTCCCAAACCTAGTGCAATATCTTCTATGGACTGAATTGTGATCGTGTTCTCAGAATTGGTTATTCCTAAACCCAGTAAAGTATTTTCTACGGACTGACTCGTTAATGTATTTTCAGTGTTCGGAAAGAACAGTTCAGGTACTGCACTAGCACCTTGAGTGTAGAAGTTATTGTTACCCAAAGTTACGTAAGCGTGACCGTTGACAAATACCGTTTGGAGGTTATCCGCGGACTCTTCTGTATCCGATCCAAACGTGTATAGAGGATATGGATTGACATAACTACCGTTGGGTAATTCCATGGCTAAGGCCAAACTTGCGTTTAAAGAGTTGAAGTATGTATATTCTCCATTAGATTCTCCACCGAATACTAATTCGAGGTCGTAATACTGAATACCTCTGGTCATATTCGTCGGGTCTATTAGCATATAGGCTGAGGTCACGTAATTGACGTGTATAGTGACGTTGTCATACCATACTACTCCACCACCGTTATTATAACCAAAAGAAACTATTACGCCGTTAGGAGTTACATTCTGTAGCTTTATATACAGAATAACTGAGAAAGGAAATGTGTAGTTAAATCCTCCAGTCGCATAACCATAATAATAACCGTTTTTCTCATCATAAAAACGCACTGCACCATTACCGGTCACACTCGAGTTGGTTAGAAGAGACGGTCTTGATGTAGAGTTCCATACATTGTCCCATATGTAGTAATAGTCTCCAGATGTAATGAATCCTATTACATTTTGCAACCAGAACTGATAACTGTTCGTCTCTGTGTTTACTTGCAGCATAGCGTTCAACTGTAAGCTAGCTCCATACGGATTTACTAGAGCAGCAGGTGTGGAGTTGTAAGCTGAGATAGAATAAAGAGTAGCATAACCTATTGCTTCCTCGTACTTAAGTATAGTGTAGTTCACAAAATCAGAGCCATTATATTCCCCGTAATACGCTATGCCTATAGGAGCCGGAAGGGAATGATGATAATAATATAAGTCGACCGGCATAGGGGTATAATTAACCCTGACCGTGACGTCCTCTCCACTTACGTTATTATAAATCACTACGTAATAACTACCCGGGTTTGATATTTCAAAGGTTTCAGCTTGGCTAACTTTAATGTAAAGGGATGAAGCAGAATACCCATTTCTAAAGCTATAGAAATCCTGTGGATCCATGATCATAATAGTGACCAAGTTTGAGGCTGTTATGTTAAATATGTACGCTTGCCCTTTAACAATGTTCACTTTGATATACTCGGAATAGTTGGGGGGAAGTGTCGTTCCCTGTAGATTGAATTGATATACAAAGGCTATTGATACTATTGGAGATATGGAGAAAGCGAGAAAAAGAATTGGAATGAGCCTCATCTTAATCGAAATGGCATTAAACATTTTTAAGTATTGCGGGGTTAATTTCGATCTTGCTTTTCCAGTTGTGGGGTTATCGAAAACATTCTAGGTTAGGGTTGAATACGGGTTGGAACTATTTACTTTACGGGTTGGCTTATGGTGGGACATTACTCACAGGTGGAGCTTACGTACTGTACACTATTATTTCAACGTACGTACCCTCTACAATAC